>Ga0116188_1001065_pt1 | contig 24629 bp, 19 predicted proteins | sample AD_JPNTR2_MetaG_FD_89807 | JGI IMG/M metagenome (GOLD analysis project Ga0116188, IMG submission 89807) | Active sludge microbial communities of municipal wastewater-treating anaerobic digesters from Japan - AD_JPNTR2_MetaG | ecosystem: Engineered > Bioreactor > Anaerobic > Digestate | place...
AAATCAATATTCTCCTTTATGCTCATACTTTATTACCTATGACAGTAAAAACATCAGGTCATAAAAATCACGGCCTTTAGCTCGGGCTAACATTACAGCAATTTTCATACTGCACAATACACCGTCGGAAGGAACGGGAAATGGGAAAAAGAATCCGCGACCCTTGATATTTGTAATAATATGTCCGCTCAACCCCAAATTGAGTAATAGTTCTGGAAAATGAATATTACGCCGTAAAGCCGACAGATAAAAGCCATCTTTCTGATGCTTGGAGTAGAAGAAAGGTAATCCAGAATCATCAATTGCAAATATTCTTTCAGTATGCGCTTATCGAAACTCGAATTTCCACGGATTTGAGAAGGAAAAAAATTTCTTATCTGTTCAATCTTTATCATAAGTGGCTTAACATTTTTAGAGAAAAGGAAAATCTCTGAAATATAGATATTTCAGAGATTTTACAATTATGGAGTCTTTTTGAAGTGGTGTCACCGGGAATCGAACCAGGGACACAAGGATTTTCAGTCCTTTGCTCTACCAACTGAGCTATGACACCATTCTTTAACTTTGGGAATGCAAAATTAGTACTAATTTTCTTTTATACAAAATTTTCGTACTGCTTTGTCGGAATGAGGCGACTCGAACGCCCGACCCCTACGTCCCGAACGTAGTGCGCTACCAACTGCGCTACATTCCGATATTTGTAGTATATTTGTGACAAATATATACAAAAATATGGCAACAACTGCGGATTTTAAAAACGGTTTATGTATTGATTTTAATGGAAAACCATGCAGCATTATTTGGTTTCAACATGTTAAACCAGGAAAGGGAGGTGCATTTGTGAAGGTTAAAATGAGAAACCTTGAAAATGGTAAAATACTTGAAAACACATATACTGCCGGTGAAAGAATTGAGATCCTTAATGTTGAGAGAAGACCTTATCAATTTTTATACAAAGACGACATGGGGTTCAATTTTATGCATACCGAGACATTTGAGCAAATCACACTTGATCCAGAAATGGTTGAAAATGCCGATCTAATGAAAGAGGGTCAATATGTGGAGATGATGTTTCTGGCTGACCAGGAGAGGGCGCTCACTTGTGAACTGCCTCCGTTTGTTGAATTAGAAGTAACCTACACTGAACCCGCCGTTAAGGGGGATACTGCATCCACAAATGCTTTGAAGGCGGCTACTCTTGAAACAGGTGCTGAAATTATGGTGCCACTTTTTATAAACCAGGGCGAAAGGATAAAAGTTGACACAAGGGATAGAAGTTACTACGAACGCTGTAAGTAAAAAGAAAAAAATGAAACATAAATCCATTTTTTTGCCTTTTCTTTTTCTGCTGATCATATCCTGTTCAGGAGAAAAGAGTTACCAGTTGCCTGCTATTGCACATATTAACAATGAAATATCATCAGGTAATTTTACTGAAGCATCCAAATTGATAAAAATCAGATTGATGAGCGATACTCTGCCTGAAATTGAAAGGTGGAATCTCAATTTTGAGCTGGAAAAGATGGATCGGATCAGATACGATTTCAGGGCAAGTGACTCTTCAGTAATCAGTTATATTAAGAGATATTATCCCAACGTCACAAAAAGTGAAATTGAACATTGGGAACAGACTAATGCTCTTGAAAACATGATCATTGATGGCAAAAAATGTTATTTCAGATCTGCAGCAAGAAACCTTTTCAGAATAGACTCCATTGCTGCAAAACATTTCGTCGCTGCTGAAGGTCAAGCAGGAGATTCGTTAACACGATTCCTTGCTAAACACATTCCTCAATTGATTTCTGAACGCCAAAATGTTAATGGCACTTATTTCAAGCCTGTAACAATGAATGTTAAATATACATTATCTGTCAAACCCAACGAAGTGCCCGATGGGGAAATTGTCAGGGTATGGATGCCTTATCCAAGAGGCGATGTCAGAAGTCAATCCAATATTCGTTTGATTTCAACATCACAGCCTGATTTCTTAATTTCTCCTGACAAATATTTGCATAAATCAATTTATATGGAGAAAAAGGCTGTCAAGGATTCTGCCACTATTTTCTCCTACAACTTAGAATATACATGCTATAGTCAGCATTTTAATTTCGACCCAAACAATATTAAGCCTTATAATATTGAAGATTCTATCTACAAAAAATATACATCGGAGATACCACCACATATAGTTTTCAGCAACAAAATCAAGGATACTGTTGCTAAAATAGTCGGCAGTGAAACCAACCCATACAAAAAAATCAAGCTGATATATGAGTGGATAGACAGTAATTTTCCATGGGCAAGTGCAAGAGAATATTCCACAATTGAAAACATTCCGGAATATGTACTTGCAAATCGCCATGGAGATTGTGGGCAAGTATCGCTGCTTCTGATTACGATGGCACGATGTGCAGGGGTTCCTGCCAAATGGCAGTCAGGATGGATGATGCACCCAGGTAATCTCAATCTGCACGACTGGGCTGAAATTTACTATGATGGTATAGGCTGGGTTCCTGTGGATCAGTCTTTTGGAAGAGTTAAAAGTGCATTGGGTAATGATGAAGTCTATTATTTCTATACAAAAGGGATAGATGCATATCGAATGATTGTCAATCAGGATATTTCGGCACCTTTATTCCCTGCAAAAATCTATCCGAGGAGTGAAACTGTTGACTTCCAACGCGGTGAAGTTGAGTGGAAAGGTGGCAATTTGTATTTTGACAGGTGGAACTACGATATGGAAGTGAAGTATCATTGATACTTAAGACATCACTCATAATTTTCTAATGATATTTATCCCGTCACGTAGTGGAAGGATAAAATTTTCCACGCGACTATCTTCCCGGACTCTTTTATTAAACTTCAGAATTTCCTGGGTCTGGGTATCGATAGGGATATTGTCCTGATAGACTTTTCCATCCCAGAGCACATTGTCTGCAAGAATAATCCCTCCTGAAGGAACCTTATCTATTATCAAGTCAAAATATCTGGTGTATTCCCTTTTGTTTGCATCTATATAAACAAGCTCGTAGCTGTTATTGAGTTTTGGAATAATTTCCAACGCATCTCCATAATGAAGCATTATTCTGTCTGAAAGGTTAGCTCTCTGAATTGCTTCCTCTATTAGTGTAGCAAGCTCATCATTTTTTTCGACAGCATCAAGAATACCTCCTTCGTCAAGTCCCGTAGCAAGGCAAATGGCCGAATATCCGGTAAATGTACCTATTTCCAATATTCTATGGGGTTTAAGCAACCTCACAACAAGCTCAAGAAACCTACCCTGGACTGCACCTGTCAGCATTCTTGCATGACTGGTTCTCAGATTGGTTTCACGCTCTAACCAGACAAGAGCATCGCTTAAGGGTGATGAATTGTCAAATATATATTTTTCCTCTTTTGTCACAATTATTTGTAAATTAATACTTTCATTTTTTCTTCCGAAAAAATTTCACTTGCTATCTGCTGCAATTCTTCTGCAGTCGTCTCCTCAATTTTTTCTCTAATATAATCAATCGTTTCAACCTTGTTATATGCAAGAAGAGACTTACCCATTGAGAGACATAGATTTTCGGGATTGTCCATGGAAATGGCCAGTTGACCCAGCAATTGCTTCTTAGCAGACTTAACAGCTGTTGCTGAAAGCATTGAAGATCTCATTCTTTCTAATTCATGTTTGACAAGTTTTAAAGCCTTGTCAAGTTTGCTTTTGTCAGTGCCGAAATAAACAGTAAAAATACCGGTTTCCATATAGGGAGTGTACGAAGCTTCTACTGAATAAACCAGACCATTTCTTTCTCGCAAAATTTGGTTGAATCTTGAATTGATAGCCGGACCTCCAAGAATATTTGTCAACATTGAAAGAGCAATTCGTTCCCGATTGTAAAGGCTAAAGGCAGGAGAACCAACAATACAGTGAATCTGATGAGTCTTTTTTGAAATTGTTTTGACTTTATCTGTATTAATTGATAAAAAACAATCACAATTAGTCCATCTGTTAGATTCCATTTTTTTAGCTTTATCAAGACCAAAATAGTGCCCGACTAACTTAAGGCATCTCTCTTCCGGCAACTCTGATACAATTGAAAAAGTCATATTACCCGGAAGATAAAATTTTGATGTGAAGTTTTTAATATCGCCAACATTAATCCTCTTGACAGTGGAAGTTGTTCCCAAAATAGGTCTGGAAAGGGGGTGCTCACCAAAAAGATAACTCTCAAAATCGTCATATATCAACTCTGAAGGAGAATCCTTATATGACTTTATCTCTTCCAAAATCACATTTTTTTCTTTTGTAAACTCTTCTTCAGGAAAGGTTGAATTGAAAACTATGTCAAATAAAAGTCCAATGGCTTTTGAAAGATCTTCTTTCAAGACTGTAGCATGAACTACTGTTTCTTCTTTAGTGGTGAATGCGTTTAACTCTCCTCCACATCTTTCGAGAAGGTTGTTGATCTGTACCGAACTTCTATGGTTGGTACCTTTAAAGATCATATGTTCAGTAAAATGGGCAACTCCATTGACGTCTGGATCCTCGTCTCTTGTACCGGCACCAATAGTTAAAGCACAATACGCTACCGGAGAGTTTATGTGCTTATATGCAAACCTCATAACTATCTTTTATATGGGGCAGATAATTTGTTAATATCATTTCGGGAAAATCCAACAGGTAATTTTTCATTAATCCTGTTTTTTTTGAAATAATATAATTTACCCTCAGCAGGATCTATGACTAATTTATAGTAATACCCTCCCTTATGCGCTCTCAGAGGAGAAATAACCAGACCGATTGCAACATCCTGGGATATTTCAGAAATTGCAGATTCTATAACATCCTGGCTAACCACCTCTGCTCTACCCCTGAATATCCACTTTATCTCGTCTTTTTCAGCAGGAAAGGCAATATCTTCTTCCTTAAACAATAATGTCTTTCCATTAATTCCTGCGAGATCCCCAAGAACCACATTGCCACTAATCGATGCCAAAATGTTCTTCTGAACAGTCATAATATAATCTTGAATTATTTGAAGATATGCAGGAATGAAAGGGATAATTTCTCCAGAATCATCGTCTTTTGCCTGAAAAGGTAATGAAATCAATTCTGCACTCATAAACAGACCTCTTTTAAATTTTGGTCCGCCTTTAATGAGCGAAAGAAACTCTATGGATGGCTCATACTCTTTTGAAAAAATTCCATCTGTCCTTAGCAGAAAAAAGAATGATGTGTCCTCTTTGATCACTTCATATTCTTGAGGCGTACAGAATTCATAAGGAGATATCTTCCACTCTTTTATAGCAGCATCCCTAATATAAGCATCTATAATGCCATCATCAGACAAAACAATCTTTGTCGTCCTGGATCCAAAGTTGCGAAAGTTGTTTTTGACATCTTTTACAGGTCTCTCTGCAGATGCAAATGTGAAGAAAAAAAGCGAAAAAATAAGCAGAATTAATCGTCTCATATTGTATTACCGTAATACACAAAATTAGATAAAAATTTGTACTTTTGCCCGGTATGGAAAGATTTATTGTATCAGCCAGAAAATACAGACCGAACAGTTTTGACACTCTAATCGGTCAGGAAAATATTGCAAGGACTCTCAAGAATTCAATACTACGCAAGCAGTTGGCTCATGCCTATCTTTTCTGTGGCCCAAGAGGTGTTGGGAAAACTACAACAGCTCGCATTTTTGCAAAAACCATCAATTGTTCAAACCCTACAGCTGATATGAATCCATGTGGAGAATGCGAATCCTGTATCTCTTTTGCAGAAGGACGGTCATACTCAATTCATGAACTCGATGCAGCTTCTAACAATTCAGTAGATGATATCCGACAGTTAAACGATCTTGTGAGAATTCCGCCACAGATAGGGAAATACAGCGTCTATATCATTGACGAGGTGCATATGCTCTCTCAGGCAGCTTTCAATGCTTTCCTCAAAACCCTTGAAGAACCGCCCGCTCATGCAATTTTCATACTCGCAACCACAGAAAAACATAAGATTCTTCCAACAATTCTTTCCAGATGTCAAACATTTGATTTTAACAGAATATCAGTCGAAGATATTGTTAAAAACCTCAAAATTATTGCCCAGCAGGAAAAAGTCGACATAGATCTGGAGTCCTTACATATTATTGCACAAAAGGCAGATGGAGCTATGAGAGATGCACTTACTCTTTTCGATCAGACTGTTGCATTTTGTGGAAACAAAGTAGCTTATGAGCAGGTCATTTCTACTTTAAATGTGCTTGACTACGATTATTATTTGAGACTGACTGATTGTTTTCTCAATTCTCAACACTCTGAAGCACTGTTGATTTTTGATGAAATACTTTCAAAGGGTTTTAATGCTCTGCACTTTATAGGAGGATTAAGTTCGCATTTTAGAAATTTACTCCTTTGCAAAGATGCAAGTACGCTCAAATTATTGGATCTGGCACCAAGTGTTGCTGAAAAATACAGAGAACAATCTACAAAATGCAGTATAAGCTTTCTTTATACTGCACTTAACATCACTACATCTTGTGAGGCGGGATATAAACTCAGCGGAAATCAAAGGCTGCATATAGAATTTGCTCTTATCAAGCTCTGTCGAATTTCAGCCACTGACAAAACAGCCGAAACTGTTACAGAAGTTGCTGTAAGTTCAAAGAACAACTCCTCCGAAAATGAAACAAAGCAGCAGAAACATGCGACAACTTCAATTAAAAATTTGTACAAGTCAGCCGAAAAAGAGATTTCTACGCAGGAAGAACTAAGATCACAGGAACTCGGAGTTGATGAATTTGATATGGAGAAACTATTGCTCATATGGGAACAGATGGCAGAATCCGAAAAAGATTTTCCCAATCTTGCCAATACCTTGAGGCATTCTAAGCCAACTATTTCTGATAACTATAAGATTCATTTTACTGTAAGCAACAACGCACAAAAGGAGTGGATAGAAAAGAAATGTCTTCCAAGACTTAATGTCTTCCTTCAAAAAAGCCTCAATAATAAAATGATCAATCTTTGTATAGATGTAGTCTCTGAAGATAAAATCACAAAAAAACCATATCTTCCTGAAGAAAAGGCAAGTTTTTTGCTGAAGAACAATCCTGAACTGGGAGAGTTGCAGAAAGACCTTAAACTTGAGCTTAAATAGCAACGAAAATAATTTATAATGCGTTTACATTGCAGTAATCTTGTTAAAAAATACGGAACCCGCACAGTAGTTAAAAACGTTTCTATCGAAGTAGAGCAAGGAGAAATTGTGGGTTTACTTGGGCCAAACGGAGCCGGAAAGACAACAACTTTCTACATGATAACAGGTCTTATTAAACCTAACGCCGGAAGGATTTTCCTTGATGAAGAAGAGATTACTGATCTTCCTATGTACAAAAGGGCTAAGAAAGGGTTGGGTTATCTGGCTCAAGAGGCTTCTGTATTTAGAAAAATGAGCGTTGAAAACAATATACTCTCTGTTATGGAATTTTCAAACATGACAAAAAAGGAGAGACACAAACGTCTTGAAGAACTTTTGGACGAATTTGGACTTCAGGGAGTTAGAAAAAGTATGGGAATCCAACTGTCAGGAGGTGAAAGAAGAAGATGTGAAATTGCACGTGCACTAGCTATTGATCCAAAATTTATACTGCTCGATGAACCGTTTGCAGGAGTAGATCCAATTGCCGTTGAAGATATTCAGCACATTATAGCAAATCTTAAAACAAAAAACATCGGCATTATCATTACTGACCACAATGTTCATGAGACCCTTGCCATTACTGACAGGGCATATCTTCTTTATGAAGGAAGTATTTTGGAAAGTGGGACGGCCGAAGTGCTTGCAAACAATCCCGAAGTCAGAAAAAAATATCTTGGTGAGAATTTCGAGCTCAGAAAAGCTGTTCTTAAGGAGAAGAAAAATGCCGAAGGCACCACAAACAGGTCAGAAAATAAAATCCATAAACCCAAAACCGCTGAATCGAAAGACCTGAAATCTATACCTGAAAATGGTGCCGACATCCAAAGCTACTCTGACAAGGCAAATGACCTCGAAAGAGGAAAATGATAAACTATTTAACTACATCTTAACTTTAATTACTTTGACAGAATCCTTGTAAGCTGAAGATTCTTTGCAACCAGGACATCCCGGACATAAAGCGTCATGTCTGTTTTGCCCATGCCCTGTCATCATCGGTTTCATGTCAGTACGTATTTGAATCTGACGCTGTGGCCTTCCCTGATTATTCCTCTGATGTTCTCGCATCATGTCCATTCTGACTCTCTGCTCCTCTGTAAGAATTGACCTGACATTGTTCTTGAAAGTTGCATTAAGTTTCATTTTCTGATTTTGAAGATCTGTAATCTCGTCAATTTTTGCATTAATTTTCTTCATATCAGGTTTATCTGCCTGTTGAAGTGTTTTAAGTTGAGCCCTTTTTTCATTGAGAAGATTATTGATCTGAATAAGCTGTTTATCGCGGGAAAGCTTGAAGTCTGCAACTTGTTTCTTTTGTTCTTCTGTAAATTTAGGAGCTAAATCATGAGGATTTGCCCTCAGATAGCCCTTCTCCATACCCAGCTTCATGGCTGGTTTAGCCTCTTTTTGAACTCCCTGAGCTGACATGTTTGCAACTATTGCAAGCATGGTAAAGATACTAAGCATTTTTTTCATATTATTGGCAATTTATATTGTTTGTAATTAAGACTTCAAGCCTTATAAAAGGTTTAATTGTTATGAAGAATTGTTACCTTTGCCACAAAATATGGCATTATTAACATAACAATCAATATGGCAGAAAAATTATTCGCTGAGTTTCCGCCTGTTTCCACCCAACAATGGGAAGAGGTGATCGCTAAAGACCTTAAAGGCGCTGACTACGAGAAAAAACTCATATGGAAGACATTGGAAGGATTTCCGGTGCGTCCATATTACCGAGCAGAGGATTTGGAAAATTTAAAACACTTGAAAAGTTTTCCTGGTGAATTTCCATTTGTAAGAGGTACAAAAACAGACAATAATTGGCTTATAAGACAGGATTACTGTGCCCTGGAAAGCTTAGAAAAAGCCAACGAACTGGCAATTGACGGATTGAACAGAGGTGTTGAATCCGTGGGATTTTGCATTGATGGCAAAAAAGCACTTTCTGTCAAAGAAATAGCCCAGCTTCTTGAAGGAATAGACGTCACTAAGACTGAGATTAACTTTACAGGTTGTTCGTGTGCCTCACCTGAAATTATAAAATCTTTCGTTTCGTATATCAGGAGTACAGGAGCCAAAGCAGATGAAGTCAAAGCCTCCTTTGATTTTGATCCTCTAAGGAATTTAACCACAACCGGAGCATTCGGATGTCCTAATTATAAAGCGACTATAAAAGAATGCATTAATGCTGTAGCTGATTTTCCACTAATCCGAGTAGTTGGGGTAGAAGGTTATGCCTTCAATGATGCTGGATCAACATGTGTCCAGGAGCTTGGTTTTGCTCTTGCCAGTGGCAATGAATATATGTCAACTATCACTGATCTCGGTTTTTCTCCAGAAGAAGCTGCCAGAAGAATAAAATTTACATTTGGTATTGGATCAAGCTATTTCATGGAGATCGCCAAATTCCGTGCAGCCAGGATGCTGTGGGCAAATATAGTTAAGGAATATGGTTCGGAAAAAGAGTGCTCACAAAAGATGGTTATACATGCTGTCACCAGTCGGTGGAACCAAACAATTTATGATTCATATGTCAATATGTTGCGCGATACCACTGAGGCAATGAGTGCTGCACTGGCGGGTGTAGATTCGCTTGAAGTACTTCCATATGATTATTCTTTACGTGAGCCGGGAGAGTTCAGCAACCGCATAGCAAGAAATGTACAGATTATACTCAAAGAAGAAGCCCACTTTAATAAAGTAACTGATCCTTCTGCCGGTTCATACTTCGTAGAAAATCTGACAACATCCTTATCTAATGAGGCTTGGAAGCTCTTTTTGAAAATCGAAGAGATGGGAGGTTACATTGAAGCCTTTACCAAAGGTTTTGTCCAGTCTGAAATTAAGGCAGTATCCAACAGAAGAGATCTTAATATTGCTACTCGCAGAGAAATACTTGTCGGCACCAATCAGTATCCTAATTTCACAGAAAAAGCTGATAAGGATGTTACATTTGATATTGTTACAAGGGGGTCAAATATGGAAAAGAGTCCTTTATCCATAGCCGAACCTATAGAGAAGTACCGTGGAGCACAAGCTTTCGAGGCATTACGATTTGCCACAGAGAGGAGTGGTAAGGAACCTAAAGCTTTTATGCTGACTTATGGCAATCTTGCATCTTGTCGCGCACGTGCACAATTTTCATGTAACTTTTTTGCTGTAGCCGGGATTCAGGTTATTGACAACAACCAATTCTCCACAATCGAGGAAGGAGTCTCTGCAGCACTTGAATCTAAAGCAGAGATTGTAGTTGCATGTTCATCCGACGAAGAATACGCCGAAAGTGTACCTAAAATCAAGAATCTTTTGGGAGACAAAGCAATACTTGTGGTTGCAGGAGACCCTGCCTGTAAAGAGGAATTAATCTCAAAGGGGGTAAATAATTTTATAAGTGTCAAGAGTAATTTGCTTGAAACTCTAAAGAGCTATCAGACACTTTTAGGTATTTTCTAACATTTTACAATATAATTTATAAAATATGCGTCCAAAATTTTCAGAAATAGAATATAACAAAGAAGGTCATGTAAGCTTAACCGGCGATAAATCAGTTTGGATGACTTCAGAACAGATTCCAGTAAAAAATATATATACAGCTGCCGACCTTGAAGGTATGGAACATCTTAACTATGCTGCAGGTATTCCACCTTTTCTTCGCGGTCCATATAGTACTATGTATGTTCAGAAACCCTGGACAATACGTCAATATGCCGGTTTCTCTACTGCAGAAGAGTCAAACGCCTTTTACAGAAGGAATCTGGCTGCTGGTCAAAAAGGACTTTCAGTTGCTTTCGACTTAGCTACACATAGAGGATATGATGCTGATCATCCAAGAGTTGTTGGTGATGTCGGAAAAGCCGGAGTCAGTATCTGCAGTGTGGAAGACATGAAGGTGCTTTTTGATCAAATCCCTCTCGATAAAATGTCTGTCTCCATGACAATGAATGGAGCCGTTTTACCTATTCTTGCATTTTATATTGTGGCAGGGCTGGAACAAGGAGTCAAACTTGAGGAGATGTCCGGAACAATTCAAAACGATATTCTCAAAGAGTTCATGGTTAGAAACACTTATATCTACCCTCCTGTCTTTTCAATGCGGATAATCGGTGATATTTTTGCATATACTGCCAAGCACATGCCTAAGTTCAATTCGATTTCCATTTCAGGTTATCATATGCAGGAAGCAGGTGCCACATGTGACATTGAAATGGCCTATACTCTCGCTGATGGACTTGAATACCTTAGGACAGGAATTGCAGCCGGAATGGAAATTGACCAGTTTGCACCAAGACTTTCTTTCTTCTGGGCTATAGGAATGAACCATTTTATGGAGATAGCCAAGATGAGAGCAGCCAGAATGCTGTGGGCAAAACTGATACGTCAGTTCAATCCTAAAAATCCCAAATCCATGTCTCTCAGGACTCATTGCCAAACTTCGGGATGGTCTCTTACAGAACAGGATCCTTTCAACAATGTCGCCAGAACATGTATTGAAGCCATGGGGGCTGCATTGGGTCATACTCAATCGCTTCATACGAATGCACTTGATGAAGCTATTGCTCTTCCTACCGATTTCTCTGCACGCATAGCGCGTAACACGCAGATATACATACAAGAAGAGACTAATATTACAAAATCTATTGATCCTTGGGCAGGTTCATACTATGTTGAGAAGCTTACTCAGCTGATTGCTGAACGCGCCTGGGAACATATCAAAGAGATTGAAAAACTCGGTGGTATGGCCAAAGCTATTGAAACCGGTATTCCAAAACTTAGGATCGAAGAGGCCGCTGCAAGAAAACAGGCCAGAATTGACTCTGGTCTTGACATAATTGTAGGGCTCAACAAGTATAGGCTTGAGAAAGAAGATCCTATAGAAATACTCGATGTTGACAATACAAAAGTTAGAGAGTCCCAGATAGAAAGACTCAAGGCATTACGCGCAAATCGCGATGAGATTAAGGTTAAAAAAGCTCTTGCAGCTATTACCGAAGCTGTTGAAAATAAAACTGGCAACCTGCTTGAACTTGCAGTAGAAGCTGCTAAAGCTCGCGCCACTCTCGGTGAGATATCATATGCATGTGAAGTTGTGGTCGGAAGATATAAAGCAATTACTCGTATGAACACTGGTGTATATTCAAGTGAAATTAAAAATGACAGCGATTTTGAAAAAGCAAAGATGCTCGTCGCTGAATTTGCAAAAAAAGAGGGACGACAGCCTCGTATTATGGTGGCCAAACTTGGGCAAGATGGGCATGACAGAGGAGCTAAAGTTGTAGCCACAGGTTATGCAGACTGTGGATTTGATGTCGATATGGGACCTCTCTTCCAAACACCTGAAGAGGCAGCCAAACAAGCTGTTGAAAACGATGTGCATGTAATTGGGATCTCTTCTCTTGCAGCTGGTCACAAAACATTGGTCCCTCAACTTATAAATGAACTGAAAAAACTTGGAAGAGATGATATTATGGTAATCGTCGGAGGTGTAATACCCCCACAAGATTATGATGCACTCTACAAAGAAGGTGTTGCAGCTATATTTGGTCCTGGAACACCAATCTCTGTCGCTGCTATCAAACTCATGGAACTGCTTATGCAAAAGTTTGAACAGTAATAGTTTTTAGCAGTAATAGCAGACAAAAGGTCGCCTTGACAAACAAAATGTTTCGGCGACCTTTTTTTCGATTATTATTTTAGATTATTATTTTACCCTGTAAAAATCTAAATCCTGAAAATCATAACTAAAGTCTGTCTCAGGAGATATGGCTTTCATCTTAAATCCTGAAGGTACCCCTTCAATATTTTTAGAGTACCACACAAAAGCATCTGCGTCAAAACTTCTTTCATCCCATTTCACAACAAATGTGTCGCCTGTATAAAAACAGAGTGTACCTTTGAGCTGTGGAGACATTTCAGATGCAAATCTCAATGCTCCGTTTTCTAAAGTTATATTAACTATCCCAAACCAGTTGTCTCTGTACTTGCCTGTATAACTCTTCAAATCTTCGCTCCCCGGAGCAAATTTGGCTGAACTTGCAACTTTGTTCCACACTTTGCTAACTTCATCACGAGCTGACGAAGAATTTCTGCGAAGAGCCTCTATGTTTTCTTTCAACCTATCTCTTCCCTTAATCCCCAGATAAGTATCTTTAATAGTATTAGTTATAGTAACATAGGCGCCAGATGCCTGTTGATTGGTAAGCACAATTATTCCAAGTTTAAGCTCCGGAATCATAGTTACCTGAGTAACCACACCTGAAAGTCCTCCAGTATGTGAAACCTGCTTGTATCCATTTATGTCATTGACTCTCCATCCCAATCCATATGCAGCAAAGTTAGATTTATAGTCATAACTTGAGGCAGGAATTATCGTCTGTGGGCTCCACATCTCACGTCCGACCTTCTGAGAAAAAATAGATTTAGATAAATTATCTCCGTATTTTCCTCCATTCAGCTGCATCATTACCCATTTGCTTAAGTCTGATATGTTGCTGAAAATTCCACCTGCAGCATTACCGACAGGTGTGAAATTCATCGGAATCCTTTGCACTTTCCCATGAGTATATATATGAGCATCAATGACATTACTCTTGTCTTTTATGCGGCTGTAACATGCTGCACTCCTGCTCATTCCAAGAGGAGTCATAATTCTGTCTTCGATAAAATCTTCCCAACTCATGCCAGAGACTCTTGAAACAACTTCTCCGGCAACCAAATACATAAGATTATCATAGTCATACTTAGTTCTGAAAGAAGAGACAGGCTTAAGATATCTCATATTATAAATTATGTCATTCAAAGTAAATAGAGTACCGTCCGGCCAGAGCATAAGATCTCCTGCTCCAAGTCCCAAACCACTTCGATGTGTTAGAAGATCTCTTATTGTAAACTCATTGGTGACATACGGGTCATAAAGTTTAAATTCAGGAATTATGTCTGTTACATGTGTGTCCCACTCGATTTTACCTTCATCCACCAGTATGGCAAGAGCTGCAGCTGTAAATGCCTTGCTGTTGGAAGCAATAGCAAAAAGTGTATTCTCATCAGTCTTTTTCCCAGTGATAATTGAAGAGACACCATATCCTTTCATATGCACAATTCTGTTGTCTTTAACAACTGCAACTGCTATTCCCGGAACATTAAACGATTTCATAGTGTTTTCAACAAGACTGTCAAGCCTGGCAGAAGATATCTCCTGTGAATAAAGAGGTGCCGAGCAACAGATCAAAATGCAGATCATTGCTACAGTTTGTCTTATTAGACGAATGGTTTTCATATTTGAGTATTTTAGTTATTGCAAGATATTTTTTTTAAATTCGCATAAACAGATAAAAATGGATACTTTCCTAATTATATTGGGACTGATTTTTACTCTTACAGGTCTTTTAGGTTGTTTACTTCCGGCAATACCTGGTCCTCCTCTTTCCTTCATTGCACTTCTCCTGGTTCACTTAACCAAGGAGGCAGATCTCAGCAATTCTCTTTTGCTTGCTATGGCTGTACTGACAATAGTGGTAATGGTATTGGACTATATAATACCACTCTGGGGAACAAAAAAATTTGGAGGCACAAAATTTGGCACATGGGGAGCTACAATAGGACTGATAATAGGATTTTTTCTTGGTCCTTTAGGTATAATAATCGGTCCATTTGCAGGTGCTGTCTTGGGAGAAATGGTCAACGGCTCTTCAGGGAGCAGGTCTCTTCGTGCAGGAATTGGATCATTTTTGGGTTTCCTTATGGGAATTGGTTTAAAATTGGTTGTGTCCGGAATCATGACTTTTTACTATTTTAAGTACTCTCTCCCAGTTATAAAAAATCTCATATCAACTCTTTAAATGCACTCGAAAGGTATTCGGTTATATCTCCTGATATTAGAGAATACTCACTTGTGTTCATTACCGCAAAATCTCCTGCAAGACCATGCAAAAATACACCGATGCATGCTGCCTCAGATGCAGAATAACCTTGAGCGCGGAGAGCAAGAATGACTCCTGTAAGAACGTCCCCACTGCCAGCTGTGGCCATACCTGGATTACCCGTTGTGTTTTTGAACAGTCTTCCATCAGGTGCTGATATTGTAGTTTCGTGTCCCTTTAGAACCACTATTGCATGATACTTTTCCGAAAATTGACGCTGCATGTCTATTTTGTTGTTGTCATCAATCTTTACTTCCATAAGCCTCGAAAATTCGCCGGGATGAGGCGTAAAAATTGTTTGTTCAGGAAGTAGTTCAAGAAGATCTCTGTTGGATGCAATAATATTAATAGCATCTGCATCAATCACTAACCTGGCTGGTTTGGATCTCAATAAGATCTCTGTTGCTCTTACAGTTGATTCTGCTCTTCCTATCCCGGGACCTACTGCAATTGCATCAAATTTCTCAATTGGTGGAGGAACTGAAAAACAATCAGAAGAAGAATCGACACTACACATGACTTCAGGAATTGATATTTGCATGATTTGATAACCACAGGATGGAACATGTGCAGTTAGTAAACCAACACCTGAGCGCATACATCCCCGAGATGCCAGGACTGCCGCACCCATCATTCCGAAAGATCCGGCTATTATAAGTGCATGTCCATAATCTCTCTTGCTTGAGTCTGCTTTCCGCTCTCGCATGAGAGTCCTTACATATTCATATGTAAGCAATTGGATACTGCTGCTAGATTTTATTTCCATTCATCAGGCATTTTAATGGTGAAATATTCAAAACAACCTCTGTCGGCCATAGTCACAAAAGCTGTAATTTCGCTGTCTGCATTTTTAAGAGCTATGTTAGAGCATAATTTTCCTTTAAGGAAGACTTCCTTAAGCATTTTCCCTTTCGGAGACAAAATTACTACACTACCTTTCCCATGTCTCGTAACATAAAGGTTTCCCCATTTATCACACCGCATGCCGTCCATGCCAAAATCAGTAAATTTATAAAACAACCTTTTACCAGAAACTACGCCATCAGATAATATGTCATAAACCCAAATTAATCTTTTGACGGATTCATTTACGTAAAGCCTGTGACCATCCGGGCTTACCTCAATCCCGTTAGTTGTACCCATATTGTCTTCGAGTAAAAGTACTTTACCTGTCAGATCTATCATCCATAATTTCCCGGTAGAATCTTTCCAATTGGGATCGCTGGCATATATAAATCCCGTAATAGGAGATATGGCTATATCGTTCGGCTGGTTCATGGAGGGCTCATGCGCAAAAAATTCAATTTTTTTTGATGATGGATCTACCTTTAATATATTATGTCCCGTATAATCAGCTATATACATAAACCCTTTACTGTCAAATATTATTCCATTACCTATAGACCCCTCAGGCAGATGCAAATAACAAGAAGCCTTCCCATCTGGAGTTACTACACCAACTGTGCCCTGTTCGCCAAAATTAACTGCATAGAGATTGCCTTTTGAGTCGAAAGATGGTCCTTCAATGCCTTTTGTAAAAGTCCATTCAGGAAGTAAATCTTTGACCTGCTGCGAAAATAGTTGTGTGTAAAAAGCTGTTGTTAAAACAGAAAAAAATAAAAACTTTAGTCTTACCATTTCAAAAATGTTATTATAATATTGAAATTATCAACAATAATAGTACAAAAAATTTGTCATTTATTCAACAATTTCTACTTTTGCACATCGAATAAATGTCATGAGTAGAGATTTCAATCATATAATTTCTTCTTCAAGAGTGTCTTATGACACGCTTTCTACTCTGATTTTGATGTCATCCATGATGATGCGAATGCATCGCGAGATGCTCGGTTAATTTCAGGATCTTATGCAGGTCCCTTGGGTGTAAGCCCAAAAATCCAATAACATTTTCAATTTTTTATAGTGCTAAAGCTCGAATTCTTGTGCATGAAAACCATGAACAGATATTTTTATAAATATAACTCTCCTTTTGAATTAGAGTGTGGAGAGAAGCTTGAACAACTTGAAATTTGCTATCACATAACAGATAATTTTACAACAGATAAAAAAGTCATTTGGATATGCCATGCTCTTACTGCAAACTCTAATCCTGAAGAATGGTGGCCAAATTTTGTAGGAAAAGGCAAATTGTTCGATACTGACAAATACTCTGTGATTTGCGCCAATATACTTGGGTCTTGTTACGGAAGCACTGGACCTGCTTCTTTTGACCAAAACGGTAATCAGTATCTCCTCTCTTTTCCAAATATTACTGTAAGAGATATCGTACGTGCTCACGACATTCTAAGAGAACGTCTTGGAATCAGACATATAGATATAGTCATCGGTGGCTCAATTGGAGGATTTCAGGCTCTCGAATGGAGTATCATGTTCCCTGAAAAAATTGCCGGCATGGTATTGCTGGCATGCAATGCAAAAGTCTCTCCATGGGGGACAGCTTTTAATGAAACTCAAAGAATGGCACTTTTTTCTGATCCTTCTTTTGAGGAACAAAACAGTATCAGTGGAGGAGCTAAAGGCCTTGAAACAGCAAGAGCTATCGCTCTACTATCTTACCGGTCTTATAAAGGTTACAAGTTAACTCAAAGTGAAGAAGATTGTGATAAACTATTCGCAGAAAAAGCTTGCAGTTATCAAAAATATCAGGGTAAAAAACTGAAAGATAGATTTAATGCCTACTCCTATTACACCCTAACTAAATCTATTGACAGCCATAATGTTGGAAGAGGAAGAGGAGGCGTTGAAAAGGCTCTTTCACAAATTAAGGCTAAACCTTTAATAATAGGAATTGACAGTGATGTGCTTTTCCCATTGGAGGAACAGAAATTTCTCGCTGAAAACATCCCAAACTCTCAATTTGAAATAATATCATCAGATTTTGGACATGATGGATTTTTGCTTGAGTGGAAATCAATTACGGCAGCAATAAAAAAACATATTAAAATTATTCAGTAAAATGCAAGTACTAAAATTCGGAGGAAGTTCGGTTGCAGATGCAGCCAATATCTCCAATGTAACAAAAATCGTCAAGGAGAACTTGAAAAGAGACAGAACCATTCTTGTTGCATCGGCAATTGGAGGATGCACTGATAAGCTCATCGAAATAGGGAAGCTTGCAGCAATGCAAGATGAAACTTTCAAAACTTTGATAGATGAGCTGGAAAATAGACATTTGCAAATCATCCTCGAACTTTTTCCCGTAGATTTTCAAAAATCAATATCGATAATAGTCAGAGAGATATTCCATCAGTTAAGAGACGTATGTAAAGGTGTGTACTATCTCAAGGAGTTGAGCAATTCCTCGCTTGATCTTATAATGAGTTTTGGAGAAATATTATCCACAAAAATTATCAGCGAACGCTTTACCTCTATGGGTATTAACAATCTATGGGCTGATGCAAGAGAACTCATCAAGACAGAACCCTGCAATAACGGTAACAGCGTCATGAAATTGGTTAGTTATGCTAATATACGAAAAATGACCAATTCCAGTAGATTAAGACTTATTATTGTTCCCGGATTTATCGCAAGCGATACTTTGAATCATACCACAACTTTGGGACGAGGTGGATCTGACTTTACCGCAGCACTGGTTGCTGAAGCAGTAGAAGCAAGAGAATTACAGATTTGGAGTGACGTCAACGGTATGATGACAGCCGATCCGAGAATAGTTCCGGAAGCAATCACTATAAGACACATTTCATATAAAGAAGCACAGGAGTTGTCTCACTTCGGGGCAAAAGTGATTTACCCTCCTACCATACAGCCGGCTATAAGCAAAGGTATTCCCATAGTGGTTAAAAACACTTTTTCTCCCGATGATCCGGGCACTGTTATTGAAAAAAATCCGCCTGAAAGCAGAGGAAAAATTAGAGGAATATCAAGAAGCAACAAAATAGCTCTTCTCTCCATGGAAGGCAGTGGAATGGTTGGCGTTCCTGGATATTCTGCAAGACTATTTGGTGCTCTGGCCAATGCTGGAATAAATATTATATTGATTACACAAGCTTCTTCGGTACATACTATGTGTGTGGCCATTGAAGACTCTGATGCCGCAAAAGCCAAAAAAACTGTGGATGAAACCTTTGCTTATGAGATATCCCTCAACAAAGTCAATCCATTGAAAGTTGAAAACGGATTCTCTATAATCTCTCTTGTTGGAGATGATCTTAAAAATCAGTCCGGCACAGGAGGTAGAATGTTCAATGCACTTGGACGTGCCGGGATTAATATACGGGCTATTGCACAAGGTTCTTCCGAAAAAAACATCTCCGTAGTGGTCAAGGAAGAGGAATCGGACATCTCTATTAAGGTAATTCATGATGAATTCTTTGGAGTTGAAAAGAAGCGTATTAATCTTTTTATTGCAGGATATGGAAATGTTGCAAAGTCCCTTCTTTCAATAATAAAATCTCGCAGAGAATGGCTCATAGAAAAACGACATTTAGAGATACATGTTGTTGCGATTTGCAATAGCAGGCATATGATTTTAAATAAAAGTGGAATAGAGATAGACTCAATAGATGAAAGTCTTAAAATGGGTGACCCATCTGATATTTACAGATTTCGTGAACTTTGCTCAGACATGAATCTTCCTGACAGTATATTTGTTGACTGCACAGCGGATAGAGGAGTTTCTTCTCTTTATCAGGATTTTATGCAAGGAAAATGTTCTGTCGTTACATGCAACAAGATTGGTCTTAGTTCATCCCAGGAGAGTTATGATGCATTGCAGGAGACTTGTTGCGCAACAGAAGTTAAGTTGAAATATGAGACAACTGTGGGTGCAGCTTTGCCGGTTATTTCAACTATCAAGTCCAGAGTCGAGTGTGGAGATAATATAAGAAGAATTGAAGCTATCCTCTCCGGTACTTTGAATTACCTTTTCAGCAAATATGATGGCTCAGCCAAATTTGTCGATATTGTTCGCGAGGCAAAAAATGCCGGTTACACAGAACCAGATCCAAGAATTGATCTTTCAGGAACTGATGTTTTGAGAAAGACTGTAATTTTAGCCAGAGAATCAGGATTTAGACTTGAACCGGAAGAGATTGATGTTGTACCTATTTTTAATTCTGATCTTTTTTCATACGATTCAGAGGAATTTATGACAAAGATAGAAGAGTGCGAAGACCAAATGCTATCATTATATAAAAGTGCACTCTCAAGAGGTGAAAGGCTAAGGTACATTGCAACAATTGAAAATGGCAATTATAAAATCGGTGTCCAGTCAGTCTCTTCTGACCATCCGTTTTATAATATAAATGGCCGTGATAATGCAATAATGATATTTACTGATGAATATTCTTCTCCATTAACAGTCTCGGGAGCAGGAGCAGGAGCAAGATTAACAGCATCCGGCCTCTTTGCAGACCTTTTAGCTTAAAAATTTATACCTTTGTTGCAAAGAGAGATTAAGATAAGATGGGTACATATACAGAAAAAAATATTCGTACACTCAATTGGAATGAGCATATCCGAAGAAGACCGGGAATGTATATTGGCAAACTCGGAGATGGCTCTTCGCCTGACGATGGAATATATGTGCTCCTCAAAGAGGTAATGGATAACTCAATAGATGAATTTGCCATGGGCTTTGGCAAAATTATCTATGTGACAATTCAAGACAAAACGGTTTCAGTTAGAGATTTTGGCCGCGGTATTCCTCTCGGCAGCCTGGTAGATGCATCAAGCAAGATAAACACCGGAGGCAAATATGACGACGAAGCCTTCAAGAAATCTGTGGGTCTCAATGGAGTCGGCCTTAAAGCTGTAAATGCTCTTTCCGTTTCATGTCTTGTGCAGTCATTTCGGGAGGGAGAAAGTCATTTTGCGAAATTTAGCAGAGGGGAACTTATCGAAGAAGGTAGAATCACTACATCGGAGAAGAACGGTACTTTAGTCACTTTTTTGGCTGATGATGAACTTTTTGAAAACTTCTCATACAATTTCGAGTTTGTCGAAAGCATGCTTAGAAACTATTGCTACCTAAATACCGGCCTAACGATCAAATTTAATGAAAAAGAGTTTTTCTCCAAAAACGGACTTCTGGATCTTCTTAATGAAAGCCTTACAAAAGAACCTCTTTATCAGCCAATTCACTTGAAAGGAGAGGATATAGAGATTGCCATGACCCATGGAAACGACTACGGAGAAAGCATTTCATCGTTTGTAAACGGTCAGTACACTACACAAGGAGGAACACATCTTGCCGCTTTTCGTGAAGGTATTGCCAAAACTCTTAAAGAGTTTTACAAAAGGGATTTTGATCCGAGTGACATCCGTCAGTCAATAATTGCTGCAATAAGTATCAAAGTACAGGAACCACAGTTTGAGGGACAAACAAAGACTAAGCTCGGCTCAAAAGAGATGTCTGTCAACGGAGTCAGTATACGAAATTATATTATCGATTTTTTGAAGGACAATCTCGACAATTTCCTGCATAAAAATCCCGAGACCGCTGATACCATACTTAAAAAGATACTGGATTCGGAAAAAGAGAGAAAAGCCATATCGGGGATTCAAAAACTTGCAAGAGAGAGAGCCAAAAAGGCAAATCTGCATAACAAAAAACTCAGAGACTGCAGAATACACTATAACGATAAGAATGAAAGAGCTGAAGAGAGTACCCTATTCATAACAGAGGGAGATTCTGCAAGTGGTTCAATTACAAAAAGCAGAGATGTTACTACTCAGGCAGTTTTCAGCCTCAGAGGCAAACCTCAAAACTCTTACGGACTTACAAAGAAGATTGTGTATGAAAATGAAGAGTTTAATCTTCTTCAGGCTGCGCTCAATATTGAAGCAGATCTGGATAATTTAAGATACAACAAAATAATAATTGCAACTGATGCCGATGTTGACGGAATGCATATACGGCTTCTCCTTCTAACTTTTTTCCTGCAATTCTTCCCGGAACTTATCCGTCAGGGACATTTGTATATTTTACAGACACCTCTTTTCAGAGTAAGAAACAAAAAGGAAACTCATTATTGCTACTCAATAGAAGAGAGGGACAAAGTAATGAAAAAGCTTGGAGCCAACATAGAGATCACTCGTTTCAAGGGACTAGGAGAGATTTCGCCAGATGAGTTCCGTGAATTTATAGGAGATAACATAAAACTCGAAAGGGTAAGACTGGGTAATGATGACAATATTCCTCAACTACTCGAATTCTATATGGGTAAAAATACTCCTGATCGCCAAAGCTTCATTCGCTCCCATCTTAGACAGGAAGTCATAATTAACGAATTATGAATGCTTGTCCCTAAGATATTCCCTTCTCACCTGTGAGGGAAGTTTGCCATAAACAGCAATAAATGCTCTATTAAGCGATCTTAAATTACTAAATCCGGATTGTATCGCAACATCCGAGAGTGTTTCCATTTTTTCTGATTCAATAAGTTTAAGAGCTTGCGCTGCACGTAACAAATTAACGTATTGTCTAAAATTACATCCCTTCTCGCTATTGATGTAATTTGAAAGATAGGTTCTGTTTGTTGCTGCTTCTTTTGCAAGTTTGGTAACTGTAAGACAAGGATCTAAATATAATCGCTTGGTTAACAGTAATTCTTCAGCTCTCTTGCCACCAACTAACAAAGAGTCGGATAATTTCACAAATTTCAAAACAGGATCTTTCTCAAAAAGACCTGACAAATATAAAACTCTTTTTATCACGCATCTTAAATTTCTATTCATGTTCTTTGAGGAGTCTCTGCTCTTTGCACCAGTCTGCAGGTGTATTTCCCAAATGATATCTAAAAGCTATCGAAAAGGTTGCCATAGAACCAAAACCTGATCTGGTACACAATTCCTGAATACTTAGTGTGGTATTTTCACTAAACAGCCTCTTAACTTCCTCAATTCTGTAGTAGTTGACAAACTGATTAAAATTAAGATTGTGTCTGTCATTAATGATTCGTGAAAGGTATGTCTTGTTGGAATAGAGATATAAGGCGACCTCTCTGATTTTGAGATCTTGTTGTAAATACGGCTTTTTCTGTTCAAAATAGATAATAAGTCGTTTATACAACTCATCTGCCTTGGCCTTATCTGAAAGGCCTCTAATTATTCTGCTCTTATCGTCAGATAGTTGCTCTTCAGACTCGTCAACAACATCTTTTCTAGCTACATCTTTCTCATTATCAGACTCGTAGCTGCATGTCGCAAAAACCACATAGCCGTTAAAAAGAAGTAAAAGAGTTAAAGCTGACCATACATATATGTCATTAAATCCTGTAAATAAAAAAAACAATATCGAAATAGAAATCAATGCCTCTATTATTGACAGAAAAAGATCGTGTTTCAATCTTGCTATCCTAATTCTATCACATTCGAGCGTATTTATTATTCCTTTGATAACTTTTATAATAATACCGATTGATTCAGATAAAAACAATAATATCAACACTACTGTACATATTATATTAATCGATTGCGGAATCATTATTCCTTTAATATCAAACAATACTATCGATAGATATAACATTGTGGCAGCTGCTGCCTTTATAAACGAGACTCTGGCCGAACAAATATTAACGCTGATCTTGCTACAAACATATCTTCGCACAGGACTTGTAATCACCATAAGCCCCAAAAGTGTCAAAATCGCACCATGAAACATTTCGTTTCCAGGATGGTGAAATGCTACCATTAGCCTTACAACTAAAATAACAGTAATAAATGAGAATAGATATCCCATCGATTTTACTAACTCTCTGCTTTTGTCGGAAAGAGACTTGTCGACAAAAATGATGAAAGGGAAATAGAGTGAAACGATGAAATAAGAGAGAACAAACAGAAGTTCAATACAGGATTGAACTTCCACAAAGTTTGACGTTAAATTCATAGCTTTTAAGTTAGATTTTGTCAAAAATAAATAATAAATTAAAATTATCCTAACTTAACAAGCTATTATATAATAATTTATCTAAGATTAAATTTTTTGACGTTTTTAAAATGTTGCCTAAAATTATAGAAAATTACTTTTTGATTTGGTCAAATCCTTGCCCATAAACGCCCATAACACTACCTACAGATATAAAGGCATTTTTATCAATTTCTCTTATAACCCTAAAAACAAAATTACTCTCCGTCTTTCTGACAATCACCAGCAGTACTTTACCCTTTTCCTTTGTAAACCACCCCATGGCATCAATAACTGTTACTCCCCGACCAATAGAAGTAATTCTTTCAGCAATCTCTTGATACTTTTTTGAAAAGATAAAAATCTGAACAGACTGTCTTGCGCCAGATAATACCAGATCGATTGTATAGCTCCCCACAGAGATAAGTATGTATCCATAAATAACCACTGCCAGCTTTTCTCCCAATGACATGTCATTTGGAATAAACATTGAACTTGCAATAATAATTACATCACAAAGCAATATTATCTTGCCGGGAGAGATATTTCTATATTTGTTTATCATCAGGGCTATAATATCTGTTCCTCCGGAACTTCCTCCCTGAGTAAAAGTAATAGCAATCCCAACCCCATAACAAAC
>Ga0116188_1001072_pt1 | contig 24563 bp, 19 predicted proteins | sample AD_JPNTR2_MetaG_FD_89807 | JGI IMG/M metagenome (GOLD analysis project Ga0116188, IMG submission 89807) | Active sludge microbial communities of municipal wastewater-treating anaerobic digesters from Japan - AD_JPNTR2_MetaG | ecosystem: Engineered > Bioreactor > Anaerobic > Digestate | place...
CCTTTCCTCCTGTCCCTGGTATGTTGCGTGATACATCCAGTTTACAGGATGGGAGTCTTGGGGTGGTCAACTTTTCGTTACCATTACCCCTCAAAGTGGTCAACTTTTAAATTACCGTACACAAATGCCTTCTTAATTGCCGAGTACTGCACTTTTGGCTGCCGTTTTGTGTAGTTTTATATTACCGAAAACAAATGCGGATATCGTAGTTGTAAAATATATTAATTACTTAGGCCAAAATAAAGGCAAATATCCCTAACAGGACATTCATCACACAAGGGAGAGTTCCTTCGACAAATAGTTGCTGCAAGATCAAGAATAGCCCAGTTAATTTCCCTTGGCTTTTTGCATTTTACTACTTCCTTGGAGAGCGTCTGCAGGTAATTGTCGTAACGAATATCTGCGAGCTTGCGGGGCCCGAATACTCGCTCAAGAACACGTGCCATGTTAACATCGAGCAGGGGTTGTGGAATAGAATAATTGAATAACAAGACAGCATTTGCTATGTACTGGCCTATACCAGGTAAAGCCTCTATTTTTTCCCTTTGTCTTGGAAACACCCCATTATTTTTTACCATCTCCCGTGCAAGTGCGATAAGTGTAACAGAACGTCGACGCCAGAGACCTATTGGTTTTAGGAAGTTGGCTAATTCTTTTTCACCGGTCTTGGCAATATCTTCCCATGAAGGAAATGTATTTATAAAATCTTGGTAAAATCTTTCTATCGTTTCCGCCTGCGTTCGCTGAAGGAGGATCTCCGCGATAATGATATCATATATGCTAGCCGTATTTTCCCTCCACGGAAAAACACGTCCATGCTTGGCATACCAATCTAGCAATGCACCTCGAAATTGATATGTCTTCTTACCGGTTACTCTATTTAAGATGCCATCCTTGTTGTTAATCATTTTGTACTAACAAGTATATTTGCCCGTCACGTTCTTCAGCTAGTCCTAAACGTTCTAATTGCCTAAATAGGTTTTCTACTGGTAACTTGGATGGATCCAGCCCATCAATTCGCGAGATTTCTGCCCTGCTTGCCATTCCCTTCTCTTGTAAGAAAGACCACACTAAGTATAACGGGTAGTTCATTGTACGGATCAAGGTATGAGGATAATGACGATTGTCCACGTAAGCTTGGAATCTATCAAGATTAGAAACTTCTGCTTCTTGCCCTTCACATCCAAGGAGCCTAACTATTTCTTTAACCCTCTCTAAGTCTCTCCCATTACCATGTATAATCTTGGTAGCCATTGAAGCAGAAACGTCCAGTGGGAAATCGGATGGATATTGAGAAGACAATACAGTAGCAACTCCATAAGCCCTGCACTCGCGTACTAATCTTAAAATATAATCCGAGTTTAAAACACGGTGGGCCTCGTCAAAAACAAGTACTTGCCGGATAGTACCAGAATGAGGCTGCGAGTTATAATATGCATGTGCACACATAACAATAAGCTGCGCGAGTGCGTTTTTGATTTCGTCACTTGGTATTTGACTTAGATCTATAACAACAGGGCGCTCTACTAGGGAATGAAACGAGGCGTCACGAAACTCTTCTCTAAACAAGCCTAGGGTAAATAATGGATCCAACCGGTTATAAGCAGTAATATTTTCATCCTTAAGGGCATTGCCAACATTGGAGAAATCGGGAAATTTCATGGTATCGTCAAACGGCATTGATCCCTCGGTAGAAATATTTTCATCGGTAAACGAATCGACTATTGCATTCTTGACTGCCACCTGTTGCTGTGGACCAAGTCCGTAAGTCTTTTTTAAAACGGCAGCTACCCCCGCAATATGTTGTCCACTTTGGATAAACAATTCTCCTGTTGCTGGATGCTTAACGGAATAAGGAATTAGGGGATTAAATGGTAGGCCGTCAAAATTTACAAAAACCCTGGAGAGCCTTGCTTGCTCGATAAAAACGCTATCGCTTGCAAAATCATTCTTGAAATCGAGTATCAAGGTATTTCTCCCTTGATTCCGCAATTGGCAGATCAAGTACTTTAGGAACTGGGTCTTTCCAGTCCCGGATGATCCAGTTACCATTATGTTCAAGTTATCCAGAGGGTCTACCAGCGATTGGGGATCATAGTAAATAGCTCGCCTTCCATTATCAAAACCGATCAATATTTTATGCATTAGTACATCGGGACCTGTAGGATGTTCTTTTAAGCTTACGTTATCGGCTGAATCTTCCCGAGCAACATGTCCATTAGTTGTCATTTCACTGGTTATGCCCACATCTTGAATCTTTTCGGAATCCTTGCTTTTAATATCTTGCATGCTCTCATGAGGCTTTATTCTTTTCGAGTCGATCTCCCGTTCTGGCATAGTAGTTCTTTCATTTATAATTATTGCATCTTCTTCCGTGAACAGTCCCGAGAGTTCTTGACGAATTTTATTTAAACGGCTCGTGTCTGATACACCGGGCCAGTTTTCTTTATTTAGCCTAATCCACAAGCCATCGGGAAGATCGTTCATTTCTGTTGTTCCGGGTAGACCCATCTCAGTTGTTACAAGAACTGCTTCGTATTTAGCATTCTTGTACTCGTAGCGCTTTTGTAAAATGGATTCATATACCTCGCGTTCCATGTTAACCCATTCGGATATTTCACTTGGTGAGCTTGGGCTAGAAATACGGAGACCAAATCTTAAAAGTGCTAACAATCCCAAGCGCTCTGGCATAGAACCATCATCTAAACCATTTTGAACAAGCGCACGAAATTCTGAAAGAGTAGATCGAGCTTGTGCCAGTGCTTCTCGACTCATTGTTAGGTTAAATGTGCCAGAAACAAACTTTGATTCTACGCCGCAAGCATAGATGCGCATTTTTTCATCGGGTGATCCTGATAAAACCAATTGTATGGCAAGAAGATCGGTCCTCTTGGCCCCTTTATCAAGATCAGCATTTATTTGCCCAAAAAACGAAGAAAAAGAATCAACGGGAATAAGGAAGCCGACTCGCCTATCCCCGCAATCTAGTGGTGCATGGCCATTCCCACCGACCCCGAGGAACAAACGCACGGCACCCACGAGGCCGATTACTCCCAGTGCATGTTTCCCAGACTTGAGCGCCTCGCCACCTATTGCAATGCCAATTCTTCCTAGCTCGCAGATGAATTCACTTGCCACGTCGTCTCGCTCAAAAACACTGTTCACGGATACTCGGAAGCTCCGTGGTATACTCGATAGAATGTAGTAGGAGTTACTTTGACCGGCGAGATCAACCTTGTAATCCCAAAGGGCACGCTCTTGGAGTAACCTTGACATGCCATCCCGGACATATTTAACGAGTATGGCCGGATCTATCCCTTTCCCAGGGACAATTGCCCAGGGGCAAACCAAGCGACGAGGTAACTTGATCGAGCGCACGATAGCGACGGGATCCTTTAGTAGATAACATGCTCTAGAGGCAACAGCAACAAAAAGAGCTCCCAAGTTGTTCATATCCAAGTTTTTTTGTTCGACTTGATACTCGCACGTAATGCTACTTGGAGTCAAAGTCTGCCCCTCGGTTAGAAAGTTTAGCGGTTCGAAAAAAACTGCCTCCCAGCAATTACCTCTTGGCAAGCAATGTTTTCTTTGCCCGTCATATGAATGAAATGACAACGACTGTTCTGGCGGTACCAGGTATATATCCGGGCTTTCTTCGGTAAAACAGCTATCGTCACCTTGGTATTGATAAACTGAAATGGGGGGATTAAACCATTCAACGTCCTCCGTATCACCGAGGGGTGCTTGAATGTAAAGCCTAATTCCACCGGGTAATTGCCTGCCGTAAACCGTTGGGCTTCCCTCGAAATGAAGAAACTCGTCAATCGACTCGACAATTTTCGAATTGGAGTAACCTTGGCACACGCGTATTCCCACGGTACGGCGCGATGGAAATGCACGCATGTAACTTGACAAGCATGAAGAAACCAAGTAATCTGCCCCTACGGAAATAATATCCGAGTCTAAGCCAAAATTTATTCTTAAACGATCAAGAATAGCAGACAAGCTAACCTTCTCGTGCTGGGCAAAGTACTGTATCCTTGTTTTAACCGCCAAGTGCCAACCCGGATCGGAGGTGGCCGATACGTATAATGGTTCGAGAAAACGATCTTCAGCAGCGACTCCGGGAAGCCAGCGAAATCCATGTACTCGCTCTAGCAAGGCTACAAGTTGCCTAAAGTCCTTGCCGCCAATACCATTTATAAAACGTTTTGCGCGGTAATATAATGATGCTTGAACTAAAAACCGCTTTGCTAAAACCATGGGGTGACATGGCCCTACAAGTATTATGGCATTTCTAAGGGCACTATTATCCCAGTGGACAACGCAATCCAGGTAAGTAAGAACAAAAAGTTGCGGCCATTCCAATTCGTGGCATGCTTTATCCAGATAATCCAGTATTGCCAAGTAACTTTTTAAATAGGTTACTAAAAGTTCTTCCAAATCTTTTGCGTTGCTTTCAACGAATACGGGATGAGTTGCGTAAATAGGATGTTGTAGTTGATAAAGTCGCGTGTCAAGGCTTGACTCGATCCTCTCGCATACAGCCCCCCTAGCCTCCGTGTAAGCTCTTAACAATTCTAGCGGTTCTCTAGGTAAAGACAAACCGCTAAAACCTTCATCATCAATATTCCCTGCATAATTAACAAAATCGCCAATGGCCCCGGAGTTTTCATGGTTCGGGTTTATCAAGTCTGTCAACAGGGGTTTCCAACCAAGACGATTAGTTACTAACGAAGCTAGGTAAATCTTTCGCCGGGATGCATCGTTGAGCTTCCCAAGGTGTAGGTAAGGCTCACGCTTTCCCCCGGAAAACAAGCTGGCTAATTCTTTAATACGGCCATCCTTGGAAGTCGACAAGCTAACCCTTAGCTCGTCTTCGATGGTGAATTCGCCTTTTACCACGTCTTCGGCTTCCAAGCAAAGAACAACGCTCTTATCACCAAATACGCATACCCGGGTAGATTGTCCGCTACCTTCTTTCGTTGGATCAATTAGTGTTGTTGTCCTCCAAATCCCAAAATCCTCTATGCCAATTTCAACTGGCCTTTCGTTCTCGTCGTATACCTCGGGTGTGGAATCCAAGACGTGGAATAAGTATAGACGTACTGGCTCATTAACCTCGATTTTCTTATCGGGAATTTCCTCGTCGTCAATGGGTTGTGCGTCAGTTACGTCAAAACCAGGTTTAACAACTACAAAAGATGGCCTTTGATCACCGCAAAGGTGCAACGAAAGCTTAGTATAAGCACAGATATCAGTATTGCAAGAAAGGTTTACTCGTAAGGGTATCCTGTGAGAATAACTTCTTATTGTCGAGGTATCCAACAATATTTTTAATTCACCGTTCGCGGATTGAACGGGTTTATTAACGAGTACTTGCCTTCGTGTTGCGAGAAATACTTCCCATTCACCCTGTTTAAATTTATCTGGTGGAATACTATGTTTAACGATAAAAAGCAAATCTTCACCAAAGAACGTGGCAACTGCCATTCTATCATCCGACGTAATTCCACGCTCACAAGATACTATGCAGGTGATCTCTGCCTTGGGGAGTTCTTTAACATCAAACAATTCTGCTAGTAGATCTGAATGCAACCTTGCCCAGTGGGTGGTATCACTAGTCGTGTCACCCCAGCACGAATGAAATGCTAAAATGCCGAGATTGTAAGTTCTACTTACCCCTAGTCCGTCAAGAAAAACATCAATCGATTCCCGAATCTTACGCTGCTCATCTTCATCCTCTATGATTCTTGGAATCGTGACATCGTGTATATATTCGCGAATATTGTCTTCTTTACACCTTTCAGCAATCTGCCTGCATAGGCGCGTGGCGCTAGAGATCAGAGTGGGAACATCAGTAATGCCACGCGAAGGAAAAGGAATTCCCGCGTGGAATAAAAATTTTGCCCGTAAATCTTCAAGTGAAGGGTACAAGGAAGGTTGAAAGGTTCCGAGTATATCTTCAAGCAGCAGCTGAGCCCGAAAGGGGCTAGTGAGCGTATCCTTGACTAGGCCTTCAAGTATTAACTCGCTTAACCATTGCCTATGTTCTTCCTGATTGGTCCATCTCCCTACTAGGCGATCTAGTACCGGGCCATTAAAACGGAACGCTTCGCTACCGTTGTCTATCCATGGCCATTCCTCAGAGAAAGCTATCGACCTAATAGCTCCCCCAGCTCCTCGAATAGAGTCTTGAATATGAGACAGTTGACCAGGCGCTACAACTGCAATGAAGGAACCTATCCTTTTGCTTGTTAAGCCAATTGGCCTTATCCACTTTCTATTTTCGTCAGTCGGGCAATCAGGCCCCACGACAAAGTAAGAATTTATACCACTCGTGGAAAGATACTCGTGTATCTCTAGTGCAATCCTTTCTGTAAGACCTGGTACAATAAGACGGCAATCCCTTTCCGGTTGCTCTGAAGCCTGAAAGTATTCCCTTGCAAGTTCACCAATAATCCTTGATATTTCTAACATGCTGTTCTTATCACCCATTTCATCAGCCTTCCTAGTACGGACAAGAAACAGCCACGCTACTGCCTGCATCTGGGCTTCCTGTAAGGAGACCCAGGGCTTTCATTTCTTCCATAAGCATTAGCCTTGCATCAACAGCGTTCGAAAAGTCAACCCCGTACTGGTGGAAATGACTTTCAACATCCCCTAGTACTAGCTTGCCTCCTCCCCCTCGCATGGAATCCAAATGTTTATCTTGAGCTGCAAGATATGTAATCGTCTTGATCAGTAATTGCCCCGGGAAAACTCGGAATCCTCTAGTTGCGCCTTTACCCTCGGGAATCAGCAAGTAACCTCCAGATTCATCGCCAATCTCGTCTCGGTACATTACGCGTAAAAATTCGTCTATGTTCTTGCCCTGACCTTTTTTCAACGGGTTTCTCCAAGCAGGGTAAAGCTCGCCCTTCCTTGTTAAAAATCGACGCACATCAAGTCCATGTGTAAAAGCTGCCTGAAATTCTTCCGATGAATTTCTAGCAATCTCGAGCAATTCTTCAACGCCTATCTTGCCCGCGGAACCCCCGGTTATATCAAGCTCTTTACCCTCGATGTCTTCTTTCCTGATTGCCTGCAAGTAATATAAGAAAACGTTGAGTTCAACCCGGTGCCTCATGTACTGCTCTATTCGGTCAAAAACCTCGCGAGTAGAGGTAAGCGTCAAGTTAAGCAAGGCGCGGTTCCGAAAAGATATTTGTTCAACAATACTGTAAGTATCTACTACATTTTTATTATCAATGGCATCTATCAACCAGCCATGCAACAAATTCGTTATGCGCATTTGCGCAAGTAGCCACATCGGAAGAGCAAAACGAAGATAAGTCATCAGCACGTGCATCCATTGCATTCTTGGAAGATCCTTTTCCAGTTGGCAAAGAAATCGCACGTCCTTGAATATGCGCGTAGCTATCTCGTCGTGGGTTATCCTGATAACAGAGTTGGAATAACTGGTCAGCTCTAATAGATTTTGTCTTGCCTGTTCATAATTATCATAAACTGTATTCTTGAGGGCAACGGAAAGAATGTCTTTTCCCCGGTACTCTCCTTCCTTGTAAGAATTGTGACCTATTAGTGCCGTGCATATTAAATTAACCGTTTCGTCCCGCTCGTACTGCTTTTCTTCGACGTCAGTTCCCCGGTGCCACAAATACTGGGCAATGGGACCACCTAAAAGTAAATACTTTATTACCCTCTCACGCTTTTTCCCAAGCCAACTCGATCTCGCAAGTACCGGGTAAGCCGGGGCAAAAAACCTTTGGGCCTTCGAGTACTTTGTTTTTTTGCGCCTGCCCCTTAGGGCATACAGTACTGCCTGTTCTTCCGGCAGGTATGCCATGGTTTTGTCCTCGTGCATGTCTTCGGGATCTAAATCCCTGGTTGCGGAACTTTCACTGTGGCTTTTAAAAAACACCTCTCTAAATAACTCTAGTACTATTACCTCCGGGGACAACCTCATGCCAACCGATGGAACAAAGACGAAGCTTTTCCTGACTAGGGGATGAACTACAGGTTCATTCCTGTTTATAGGAATCCTTACCATGGCATACCTCCACGTCACCATCAAGCCTGGTTAGGCTGAATTGTTCGCCATTTTCGGTAGTTATGGAAAGTTTAACTCCGTAGTCTTCAAAAGCGTAATTGCCCTTCGCTGCTGCACGAATCCTAGCATCGATCGCTCCCATTAGAAATTCAGAAGGTACACAACGGGAATCTAGCCCGCAATTTGCCCGCTTGCTCAACCAAAGAAACATTGGTGCACCTAGCGTCGCCCTTTCTCCACCTTCAAACTCGATAGAGAGAGACAAGCTGCCCGGTTGTTCACTTGCAACAACACAAGACCTTAACTTGTTCTCTACCCAGCTTCCCGATAAAACCACGTTCTCGGACAGTTGCAATGAACCGGGCCCATGGCAAGTATCGCTACCTGTATCAAAGAGCACCTCAAGGCGATTATCAAGTTCGTGGAGGCTTCGCTTTTCTTCTATTGTGCGGCTGTCCTGTTCTTTTACAACAATTTCAAGAATATTTAAGAATTGGTCCAACTCGTTTGCCCAAGCAGTTCTACCTTCCAACAATGCGCCAAGGTGCATTAGGAAGTTGCTACTCCATCGACGCAATGCCCAATTGGCCTCTGGAACTACGTGACCAGGCATAAATTCTATGGCCTGTTCAAGATGTGCCCATATCTCGGTGCATCGGCGTTCAATTGAAGTTATCAGGGGGTTGTCTTCTTCAATGACTAGTTTATATTCGCTGTCCCACCTGCCATAGAATTCTGGTTCCAGAGAACCTAGGCACGGATCTATCTGACAAAGAATACCGCCTTCTCCTAGCAATCGGGTAACCCCTACATCAGTCGAAGGTGAAAGGCCACTGGTCACTCTTTTCAAGCTATCCTCGAACTCGTACCCGGTGTAATGTGCTACCCCTTGAAGCTGCCGCAAGGCATCAACCTGTTTCTTGCGAAGGTTAGGATCTTGTTCAAGGCCAAAAGGTGAAAACGATGTAAAGAGAAGCATGTAGATACGCCGAGTTGCTAGAGTGAAATAATCTCCACTTTTAACTTTCTCAACAATCCATGAGCAAGGGTGTTCGATTACATAATCTCTCGAGCATCCTGCCAAGAGAAGAGAAATAATTGCCAAGGCTTCGCGAAACACGATAACCTGACCTGAAAAAACTTCGGCCCTTCTTAAAACATCTATAAACTTTTTCCTACCACTGGGATTAAATAGCCAATCACGGTTTGCCTTAAATGAACAGTACTCCTTGACATGGCATGCATTGCATTCGTCCCACTTGCTAGGGTCAACAGCTTTTTGAATTAAACGATCCAGTATATCCCTGCCAATGAGGAGGCTCCTATTGTCAAGGTGACTGTATGAAACTTTTACTTTTTGGAAAACTGTCTTTTTGCCATCAAATTCCCATTCGGACTTTAGCTCATCGTAAATAGTTGAATTAACCTTAACTAATGCATTGAGAATCTTGAACCAAGGTTTTTTATTTACCTCGCTGTTCATGTGGTTATCCCTATGAGCTTTTTCAATAACCCCTCTATTGGCACAGATAATAAGCGAAACCCCTTTAAGCCAAGCTTGTTCTAGAGTTAACATTAATTCTTGTGCTGGATCAACATGAGGTGAGAATGGGTTTCGCACAACAGAGGCATCCTGAACAATCAGTGCAGAAATAAACTTGTCGTTTCCTTCATGTACACCAAGGGCGTAAGGAATGGTGTTTCCCTCGAGTTCTTCGATAGGACAACCTTGTTCATCCTTAATCTGGCATCTTTTCTCACTTAAAAGGTAACGGCACAAAGTACCCATGGCAGCAGACTTTCCATTGCCCGGTGATCCTATAAAAAAGTGCCATCTAGCCAAATTATTGTGGCCATTGCCGCTAAGAAGAGAGTCACCGAGCTTCTTAACAATATCATCTATCTCGGTTAGGATTTCAAGGAGTGGCCGTTGATTGAGCCAATTTGGTGGTGCACTTATAGACTGCTTGCCATCTTGTTGCAATGCAAGTAACCTTACAAGGTAATCATTCCTGACTACTTGACTTGTCATATTTCCTCCCTGTAACCCCTTGGCACCCACTTTTCTTCTACCTACCATACTCGTTAAGCATGATAAGCAAGGCTTCCCCAATAATTTCTGCTAACAACGGGGGAACCGCGTTTCCAACTTGGGTATAACGAGGACATTCATAGGCTCGCCTTTTTCCACCGGTGGTGTACTTCCCAAGAAACTCAAACCAATCGGGGAAAGACTGTAACCGAGCATGTTCCCGGACCGTGTGTACCCTTGGGTCTGAGTAATGCAACAGGTCATCTGGAAGCGTTGTAAGCGTGTGAGAAGGCTCGTTAGGATCTAGGGGAGTTATAGAGGATTTTCGGATTCCAAGGCGAGCCCTATCCTTCGAAGACAACTGTACCCCCTTTCGGGTTGTAGCAAGAATCTCTCGGAATTTCTGAACTGTCTTTTCACGGTGATTAACCAGTCGTAAGCTGTTTAACTGGCACCCACTCATGTCTTTATTCATAAGCCTTTGGTAAGCAGTCTCTGGGCCCACGTAAGCTATTTCCATAAAACCAGCAGGCGACTCTTTATCACGGCATTCAACAATGCGCTTACCTGCAACTGCCAAGTCTGATATGGCCTCCTTTACGGTAACTGGACGATTTATTGGCAAACCCCGTGTTCGCAAGAAATTATCACGAAGTTCGAATAGCAAGTCATGCATATCAGGAACTTGATTGTTCTTAATTAAATCACGACGAAAACCAAAAGTAAAAAATCTGGGCCTTAATTGGGGAACTCCAAAGTCTGCTGCCTTCAGAACATGCTGCTGAACTACATACCCGTGTTCCTCAAGCATGCTGTAAATAAGCCTTGCATAACTTTTGCGCTTATTGCCATGGAAGTTCGAACCTGCTCGTTCGCTGTTTTTAAAAGGAATGGCAATTCCTTGGACATTTTCCATCAAAACAAAATGCGGCTTAACAAGATCCACTACTTGAAGGTGGTAACGAAAAAGTTCGTTCCTGGGATCATTTACTGTGCGACGACCGGCTAAAGAAAAGCCTTGGCAAGGAGGGCCACCTGCAACTAGGTGGATTTCTCTCCTTAATGATTTCAATTTATGACTGTACTCTTGAACAAACTTGCTTATTTCGAAAGGTTTAACTTCAAGCCAGTCAGGCCAGTCAAAGAATAGCTTTTCTGGATTGTGATGGTTTCTTTCTATCAAGTTATGCTTGAGGGTTTTAAATGCGTCAGGGCTCTGTTCGATGGCAAATACACCACGCCATCCTGCCTTCATTAAGCCTAGTGAAAGACCACCACACCCTGAGAAAAGATCTATAAAAGATCCTGACCTTGGCGATCGGATCATAAACTTACCTCCAATTGTACCTAATATTCGCCAAATGTTTTGAAAATCCTTTCCTACTAAGAATCTGGAAGCCTGCCGGTAGACAACTATCAGCATGAACGGGAAACAATAGCGAATAACAGGAATAGACATATAGACATCCTCAAATCCATGTCTGTGCTTACTATTTTGCAAAAGCGCCCCAAAAACAAACAGTAAACCATTAGATAAAACAATTTTCAGTCTATAATTATTTACGTTAAATTTGTTATATCCTGCATATTTATAAAATGTTACCCTAGGCAAGGATAATAGTTCGGTGTCTATTTACTTGATTTATTTAACATTGAACATCGAGTAGAATTATTTTCCTCTCAAAGCCGCCCCTCTCTACTCTCTTCTTTTCTGCCATTTCTAACAATTCGGTGAGGGATATTCTATAAGTTTTGCTTAAGGATAAAATAACTTCAATTATATCAGCCAATTCTTCCGGATCGTTGTTTTCAAGTAATTCATTTACTTCTTCCGATAGTTTCTGGTAGAGGAGGGTTTGATATTCAGCATCATCGGCTATGCGTACCCTGGCAATTTTCCCTGAAGCTTCAATGATTTCAGGGATCTTGTCCCTGACCAGCTTGTTATAAACCTTTGCCTGGCTTTCACCCTCCTCGGGGTAGGGCACCATGCTTTTCTTGATTCTCCTGATGCCTCCCCTGGGGTCAGGAACATCACCCTTGTAGCGAGGGATGATATGCAAGTGCAAGTGGAAAATGGTCTGGCCGGCAGCGGCACCCACGTTAATGCCAATGTTGTAACCGTCTGGGTTATACCTTGCACCGAGAATAAATTTTACTTGGAAAACAAGTTCATTCATTGCAGAGATCTCTTCGGGAGTGGCTTCAAAAAAATCAGACACATGTCTTTTCGGCACAACCAATACATGGCCTTCGTTTACCGGAAATTTGTCGTAGAAGGCCTTGGCCAGTTCGTTTTCGCAAATAAGTTCCGTATCACGCTTGGCGCAAAATATACATCCTTTCATCAAATTACCCTTCTTCCCTAAAGCGCTTTCTAAAGTAATCAATTCTACGGTACTCGAGAATATCTTTTACGTGGGCTGCCAGTGTAGCTCCCAAAAAATTGGAAAGGCTATCATCGAGATAAAAATTACGGTTTATTTCGTCGTAGTGAAAAAACTTCCCCTTTGACAAAAAGTGAACCGGATTCTTGCGGGCCAAATCCGTGAACTTGGAAAGATCCCAACTGCGCCAGTCCCTGTTGGCCTTATCTCGAAAATCTTTCTGGTGGGTTTCATTATCTTTGTAAAATTTCATAAAGCTTTTACCCACTGTTTCCAAAGATATTAAACGGGAAATACCACCTTTTTCGTTAAGAAGAGCACCGATGGTAGGTATTTTATATGCTTTTGTCATGGCCGTCTTTTCAATTTCTCGTAAAAACTCTTCTGCAGGTGTATCCAACCAGGTTTCTTCTATAGGGTCAAGCTGGTCCAAATCGTATAGAAACCTGAGCCATCCTTCCTTGAGGTATTCCCTGATAGGAATATCTGATCCTTCGTAGATATCCACCCTGGTAGGCCTTCGCTTTAATTCAGCTTTAAGGCGAAAATAATCATTCTGCATCCTCTTTTTCAGCGGGTCATTTCGGGCCAGGGTTTCAAACAAATCTATTATCCTAAAATCAAATTGCACATCACAGCCCTCGGGATAGTCTGCTTCATGCCATCTCCTTGTTCGCCTGTCAACCATGGGGTTCTCACCGGCAAGAAGAGCAGGAATATAGTGGGCCCTCTTGTAGTTACCGATAAAGTCAAGAACGGTAAGATATTCTTTTCCTCTTGCCTTCCGCAAGCCCCTACCCAGCTGCTGCAGGAAAACAGTAAACGATTCCGTGGGACGGAGGAACATTACCGTGTCCAGTTCGGGAATGTCCACTCCTTCATTAAAGATATCAACAGCAAAGATAACGCGCCGGCTGTGGTCCAAACTTCGATGAAGAGGCCTTCCGCTATATAGAATCCTATTCCGCCGTAATCATACCTGCTGCTAAGGCAGCTTATGATGATTTCAATACATGGCTGAACTCTCCCAGCAAGGATGGACCGTTGCTAACCACCCTCAAAGAAAATGCTGCGGTCATCAAAGAGATTAACCAACGGTACTGGACAGAAGAATTTCCTGATGACAAAGATATAGAAAAATGGCGGGTCCAGCGTAACCTTAACGGGCGCGAGTGGGTCATAAAAGGCCGAGAACTGGCAGACGCGCTTTATTTTGTTGCGGCGAACACCGATACTTTTGCTTACCAGTTGGAGCTGATCGTTGAAAATCAAGGTCCACTCTCGGACGAACAACTTGAATCGCTAATAGCATGCTCACAAGATGTGAAATCCCAAGTTGGCAGGCTGAACAGATTGCTTTTCACCGGTTACGTGCGGTCGGTAATTGACCAGTGAAGACGTTATGTTCTATTTGTTTTTAATTTAAAGCCATTGTGCCAAGGTTTATCGGGTGATGACGACCAGTACTCCCAAACCCTGTTAAGAGGTTTTCTGGTATATTAGGATAAATGTATAATATATTCAAGGATTGGCAAGTTGTTATATTTACCCTTTGAAAAAGAGGTTGCTATTTCGCAATACTTCTGTAACAATATCCTTACTATGTTGGATCTTGTTCTTAGTGGTACAGAAAAACTTAAGGGAAAGAGGTGATGATGTTTAGATATTAATTTTCCTTAGATTAATTGAAACCGAAACAAAGGTGGCATATTCGTTACTGGGTCGCTGCACTATACATTGCAACGCTCCGCACGGGAACATATAAAATATGGGATGAATACGTTTCATTCCCAGGGTCGCTGCACTATACATTGCAACGCAGCCATCATGGGCGTTACGCCGCAATTCTTACGCATGTTTCATTCCCAGGGTCGCTGCACTATACATTGCAACGGTGTAAAGTTTTTTTAGGATTTGGACTGCGGTCACTTGTTTCATTCCCAGGGTCGCTGCACTATACATTGCAACGGAGAAGCTCAAAGAGCTACTGGACGCCGAGACAGTTTCATTCCCAGGGTCGCTGCACTATACATTGCAACGACGATTCCAACCAAGCACATTACCTACCGCGCCATAGTTTCATTCCCAGGGTCGCTGCACTATACATTGCAACTTTTTGCAGGATTTGGTTTGCGGTGATTTTGGCTGGCATGTTTCATTCCCAGGGTCGCTGCACTATACATTGCAACATGTTGAACTCGGTGCTGCCGCACAGCGGGCACACCCGTTTCATTCCCAGGGTCGCTGCACTATACATTGCAACCGGCAGAATCGTTCGAGGAAAGAACGGGAATTAAGCCGTTTCATTCCCAGGGTCGCTGCACTATACATTGCAACCCAAAGAAAGAAACTTAAAAATTAATTATTTATATTTCTAATATAAAGTGTTATTTTCGAAGATTTGATTTCTGCTCAAAAACCTTGGGCATCTTCGGAAAATATGGCCCTGGGAAGAGAAACCACACGACCTAGTAACTAACTAGGTAAAAGCTGCAAATAAGTGCTTAGGGGATTATCTCCCCTATCCGAACTTGGGGTGTTGCGCCAGCTCCAAGCTCTCGAATCCGTTGTTGACAGAGGCTGCTCTATGAGGAATGCAGCAACCAACATTAGGGCTGTCAAAGGGATGACGGGAATAGCCGGTTTGCAGCTCGTGGAGGCGCGCTGTTGCCCCTTACCAATAATAGTAAGGGAGAAAGCTTCATTGAAGCTGTAAAGGAGGTAACTCCTTATTATTACATATGTGTTGAACCAAGATAATAAGCCACTTATGCCTTGCCACCCAGCTCGAGCAAGAGAGCTTGTTAGAAGGGGTCGGGCATACTGGGTAAGAAGAGATACCATCAAACTCAGTGAGTATAAAGAAAACGCGGTACTTCAAAGGACATTTTTGGGCATTGATGCTGGAGCTGAGCATATCGGTCTTGCCGTTGTTGCAGAACGTGAAAAACATAAACCAAGAGTCATCTTCAGAGCACAGGTAGAAGCACGTCCCATGCGAGAGATAAAGGAATGTCTTGATCAGCGCCGCTCTTACCGAAGAGGAAGGCGAAGTCGTAAGGCTTATCGCCGGCCGTGGTTTTCCCCAACTCGTAGAGTAAGTTTATCCGCAAGACTCTATAACAAGCAAGGGGAATTCTTATGTCGAATCCCCCTCGCATATGGGAAATACTTAACAAAGCCCGACAAAAGTGGTCGCCCCCAAGCAAAAAGGCTTTACGGCAATAATTATCAACTGTTAACATCAAAGAACCATGAATCCCCCATAAGAGAGAAAAAACCGGGCAAACAAGACATTTTGGTGTACCGGAATGACGGGCGTCTCTTAACGTGGTACGACCCAAAGCGAGGGGACTTGGAAGGGATAGAAAAGCGATTACTGGGGACATCTCGTCGCCACAATATACCAATAGCTTCTCTAGAAAAAGAAGGATCAAAGAAAATAATTCGTCTACTCTCGGTGTCGGCTGAGGATGCAATTCCCAAAGCAGCTTTGCCTAATCCAATGCCTCGATTCCGTAAAATGGGCCAGAAAAGAAAGCCCCCTGGCTGGTTAAGTCCTTCGGCAAATTCACTTCTTAACGCCTACTACCGCGGAATAAAAGAAATAGGATCATATGTTCCAATAAGTCTTGTGAGACTTGAAGTAGCGGCTTTTGACACCCAGAAAATAGAAGATCCTACTATTCACGGTGTGGGGTACCAAAAGCCTGCTCTCTATGCGAAACAAAACCGGAAAGACTTTGTCATTGCAAGAGACGGATGGAGGTGTGTTTATTGCGGTGTTAATAACGTCCCGTTAACGCAAGACCACATTCAACCTCAATCTAAGGGTGGTCCTGATAGAATCGGCAACCTTGTTGCATGTTGTTTTAAATGTCAAAATGAAAAAAGTAACTTGACACTAGACGAGTTCTTAAAAACAAAATCACCACAACAAGCGAAACGAATTAAAGAATATGTGTCTAGCATAACACAGAAAAACGAATCTCTCCAGAAAAACGAATCTCTCCGCTCGGCTGCTCATGTAGGACAGATAAAATCTAAACTACTTCAAGGTCTTATTGATTTATTTGGTGACAGCAACGTGAAAAGGACATGGGGATATATAACAAAGAGGGACCGCCTTGCATTGCACCTACCAAAAAGCCACGACTATGATGCCATTGCGATAGCATCTTTGGGAAGACGCATCGACACTGAGAATATACCGCCTTTACGCCTTTATTACATGCGTCGTTATACAAAAGATTCACCAAGGCGGCAGAAATATAAAGCCAACCCTTTATCCAACGCCAAAAAGGATAATAAAAACCTTGCACCTTTGTTTATCGGCCAAGGATCACGGAGCCGCTGGGTTCAACAAGTTCAAGTAAACTCTTATGCTGAGACTCCAGTTGGAATAGTACGTCTAAGAGACTTGATAAAAACCATAGACGGGCGTATCGGGTATGTAAGGAAAATAAATTCTGGCCGAAAACCCAAGCCTGGGCAGAAGCCTGTGAGGATCTTGACCTTATCGCATAAACCACAAGGGAAAGAAGGACAATTTTCCACAAGTGCCAATAAAGTTGAAAAAATAATAAGGCGTCGTTGCGGCCTGCTAGAAATGCTTTATGTTTAGATAATGTTTTAGGAGTTCATTAAATGTCTCAGTATTTTGAAACAGTTTTAGTTAGTAGTAATCTCTTACTTTCCGTTTAAATTCGACAAGTTGTTTCTTAAAGTAAAGGCAAACCGTTAAAGAATCAGTATTCTCTACATCTTCAGCTTTATAACGTAACTGCTTAGCTCCAATGAGCACTTCAAGTGGAGTTGATCCGGTTCAGTGGGTACAACGAGGCTTGGTTTCCACGCTGTTTCTTTTAATTTCTCTTGTTTGAACCACCTCTCTTCGAATTCAGCTGGGGATAGATATCCTATCCTAGGGCGGAATGTCGCCGCCTGCGGTTGTAGAAACCCTCGATATATTCAAAGATCGCAGACCGGAGACATTGACGAGTAGGGGTGTCCATCAAACCGGGTCAAGCCCATTATTTATTTTTATCCTTAAGTTTCTTAAGCAAATCCTCTATCTTCTCCCTCTGCTTTTTCTCCCCTTCCGGGTCTAGCTCAAAGGTAACTTTAAGCCAGCTACCTTCACGAGATCCCTTGGGAAGCAACTTGCGAGGGATGTTTAATTTTATTTCTTCGTCTCCAAAAAGAACTACAGCAAAATCACCTTCAAAACGGTCTATAACAGCTTTCATTATTGTCTCTCCCTTCTTAATTACTTAGGTGGATTACAAACTTTACAAGGAACGTATCCTGCACTTTTTGCTTCCTCGACAGAATTAAACCATATCTCGTTTTCTTCCAGGATATTTTTTGCATGTCTGCAATCAGGGTAATGATATTTGTCTTGTTTAATGCTGCTGACAAACTTGCCCGCTGGTTTTGGCTCAGGTTCAGGTTTAGGCTCCGGCTTGGGTTCGGGCTTGGGATCCGGTTTGGGTTCGGGCTTAGGTTCAGGTTTAGATTCAGATGATGGTTTATTTGTTTCTGTCTTTGGTGGAGGTTGCGGCTGCTGTTGGTAAGAGAATGGCTGTTTATTGACCGATAAATTTTTTCCGTCTGTTGTAATGATAATAGTACCATGTTTATCTGTCCTGTAAATCTCCACACCAGCTGTCGTAAGCGTGGCCAAGGTCTCCTCATGCGGGTGACCATATGTGTTATCTTTGCCGCACATGATAATGGCTGCCTTCGGTTTTACAGCTTTCAGATAAGCCTGCGAAGTGGCTGTCTTGCTGCCATGGTGGCCCACCTTTAATACCGTGCTTGCCACGTTGTACCCGCGTCCGAGAATCTGACTTTCTGCAGCATTCTCCGCATCACCCGAAAACAGGAAACTAATTTGCCCGAAGGTTACACGGGCTACAATAGAAGCATTGTTAAAGTTGGAACTAGAAGGGGAGGCTGGATGCGGAAGTTGCATTCTAGCCCCGCCGCCCAGATCCCGGCTAATGCCAGCCCTGCCCTCGGTAAACCTTATATCTTTGCTGTCAATTAGCGTTAAATATTCCTCAAAAGTTTTCGTGGTGTGTGCGACACCTGGGTCAATTACTTCTTTGACTGGAATGGACTGTAAAACAGAGATCAAACCACCTATATGATCCTCGTGGGGATGCGTACTTATAACGATATCCAGTTTTGTTATTCCCAATTTTTTTAAATAGTTGACGACTGTTGTGCCAGCTGTTCTTGGGCCCCCGTCAATAAGGACGTTTTGCTTTGGCGTTTGGATAAGTATTGCATCTCCTTGGCCAACATCAATAAAGTGCACTTTGAGCTGACCTGAAGGAGCAGTTGCAGATGGGGGTATGTCTTCTTCTTTTTCGCTTTTAGATGGCTGGCTTCCATCTTGATCTTCTTGGATGGGATTCTCTATATCGCTAACTTCATCTTCCCCAGGCAAAACATCCTCATTTTGTTCTCTTGGAGCGGATCCTGCATCGCTGTCAACCGGGACGATGGCTATCCCTATGCAGAAAGCCAAGAACGAAGCAATAAGTGCAATACCTATCTTTTTGATTGGTTTCTTTATAATCAGATTTATAATCAGCCAGATTCCGAATACTGTAAGGCCCAAAAAACCTATGGTAAAAAGAAAATAACCCATATTATAAACCCCCATCTTCAAGATTATATCAACATCCAATTGCTGTCGGGGTAGCTAAACTTTAACTATGTGTTTGCTTGGGCTATATGAAGAATCTTCGGCTTTATTGTATTATTACGATGAAGAGGCAGGCTTTTCCTGCTTCGGTGTTGCTATCCAATGAGGCATATAATTAACAAATATAGGCATATAAACAGTCTCTTCTTTGGACTTCTGAACTTTACCAAGTGGCAGTAATGGAAGACTTCCGTTGCTGGCAAGTAAACAACAATATTCTAGGCGTTAAAGAGAAAGCTAGGACACACTTAAATTTTATGTTATTATATTTTAAAGACCAATCAACTTAAAAACAGGAGACATTTTGGAGACCATTTGGCCGAAAAATCACATGGATTATGTGAACTATATCATACAATATGTAATGTTCTTTTTGGCGGCGGCGCTGGTACATAGTATTTTTGGAAATGTAAAACACACCACATTACAGCATGGAATCAATAACAAGAGATTCCTAATCCGCAGGTCGGGGGTTCGAATCCTCCCAGGCGCACCATTTTTCATTATCAGGCCGATCAAGCTTTTATTCCCGCACGAAAATGGGTATGTGACGCTGCCAGGTCTTTCGCCATCCTCTTTCCCTGCTTCGATTATCTAAAGCCTCCTGAAGGAGAAGAGATTATAAAAAAGGAAGATATTATTGCTTGCCGGCAGAGCGTGTCGGACATGCTTCCGAGAGAGAAAAAAACAGGAGGTTGAGTCAATTGGTTGATCCACGGGTGAAAAAGCTGGCGCGTAACCTGATCCGTTATTCATGCGATCTCCAAAAGGGCGAAAAGGTGCTTATTGAGGCCATTGGCCTGGAAACGCCCCTGGTTAAGGAGTTGATCCGGGAGGCTTATAAAGCCGGAGCGATTCCGCTGGTATCAATCAAGGATAACGAGGTAACCCGGGCTCTTTTAATGAAGTGCACAGTAGAGCAGCTGGAGATGATGGCAGGTTACGAGGCGGCCAGGATGTCGGATGTTGATGCCTACATAGGCATCCGCGCGAGCAGCAACAACTCCGAGTTGTCCGATGTGCCCACGGAGAAGATGAATCTTTACATGAAGTATGTGTGGGAAAAGGTTCACGGCCAGATCCGCGTGCCGAAAACAAAATGGGTGGTCCTGAGATATCCCAATCCTTCTATGGCCCAGCTGGCTGGAATGAGCACCGAGGCGTTTACGGATCACTACTTCAATGTCTGCAACCTCGATTATTCTAAAATGTCCAGGGCCATGGATCCCCTGGTTGAGCTAATGAATAAAACCGACCGGGTCCGGATCGTGGGAAAGGGTACCGACCTCTTTTTTTCCATCGCCGGTTTAAAGGCAATTAAATGCGATGGAAAGCTTAACATCCCGGATGGAGAGATTTACACCGCACCGGTGAAGGATTCGGTAAACGGAGTCATTGCCTTCAACACGCCCTCCCAGTATCACGGCTTTACCTTTCGCGATGTCAAGCTTGAGTTTTCAAAAGGCAAGATCGTCAAGGCCGAAGCCAATGACCCGGAAAGGATTAATCGGATCCTCGATACCGACGAGGGGGCCAGGTATGTCGGCGAATTTGCCATCGGGGTTAACCCCTACATCACCAGGGCGATGAATGATACCCTTTTTGATGAAAAAATCGCCGGCTCTTTTCACTTCACCCCGGGCAGCTGCTATGACGAATGTGACAACGGCAATAAGTCCGCCGTTCATTGGGACCTTGTCTGCATTCAGACCCCGGAATACGGAGGCGGAGAGATCTATTTTGACGATATCCTGGTCAGGAAAGACGGCCTTTTTGTATTGCCGGAACTGGAGGCCCTGAATCCTGAAAACCTGAAATAGCCGGCATGCATTGAAGAACTGAGCTCTCCCCGGTATTAAACGTGTTCATCAGGTTCTTTCAAAACAGGCGGCGCTCAGACGATCATAATTTGCAGCGAAAAGTGATCTGATCTGCTAGTTTTGATCCATATTATTTTGACGGCATGATGTTTAAGGAAACATCTGCGCCGCGCTTGAGCGTCTGGGCTACCAGGCAGTACTTTTCGGTAAGCTCCAGGAGCCTTGCGCGCTGCGCATCGCTCAACCCGGCTCCGTGGAGCGAAACGTCAACCGAAACTGAATGGATCCGAACCGGTTTTTCGACGGTCTTCCGGGCAAGGCCGGTGATGGCAAAGCCATCATGGCTAATCTTCATCTTATTCATAAGCGCATGCATGGTTTTGCCGGTGCAGCCAACTACAGCGGCGGTAAGGAGCTCGGCGGGATTCATGTTCCCGGCCTGAGGGTTGCCGGAGTCGTCTAATAAGTGATAGCTCCCGTCATTTTTCCATACCCCGGTAATCCTGATCTGTTCAGCCATAACAAACATCCCTTCAATTTACTTGTTTGCATCTTAATTTCTGACTAATTTATTATGCTTTAACGAACCGGATTCCTGCAGCGCATCACGAACGGGGAGAGCCTGGAAATCAGTTGACTATATTGGTAAAAGATTGCTATAATTAAATTCAGACAAGTAGAATTATTATCCATTAAGTATCAGCCATGTTATCTCAAACAATAAGGAGGAAACAATGAAAGATCTGTACCAGGATTTGCTGCGGTATTATCGGTTCATGGCCGGGAAAATTCCAAATGAAGAATTCTTTTTGGATGCGGTTAAAGAAACTGTTTCTTCCGAGGATCTGCGGGTCTTTTTCCTGCTGCCCTTCACCGGTTACATTTTAGAGAGAAAGCTGCTGCAGAAGGCAAAACGAGCCGGCCTTAGCAGGGAGGAATTTCACGAGAGAGCCGAACGGCTGGTGCAGCAGGGGATGATCATGCGCTATACCAAGCCGGAGGGGCGCGCTTATGAACGGGGCAATATTGTCTACATGTCCGAGCAGCAGGTGCGCATGAAAGAAGATACCCCCCGGCGCCGGGCCTTTGCCGAATTCATGGATGCGGTGATCGAAGGAAACATTGATTCTGTACCAAACCGCACTCCCTATTACCGGGTTTTGCCGGTAGAGGCGGCCCTGGATGAAGCTGCTCCGCAGGTTGAGGTAAAGCTCGATCAGCCGGTCAGTGATCCGCGCCGGGCGCTGCCCCTGGATATTGTCTCCGAAATGGTCAAAGCCGAACCGCTGGTAGCGGTGGCGGAGTGCTATTGCCGCAGGGCTCGCAAGATTGTGGGGAAGGATTGCGGCCATCCGCTGGAGACCTGCCTGGCCTTCAACGAACTGGCTGAAACGCTGCTCGAAGCCGGCCTTGCGCGCCGCCTGGACCATGTCGAGGCGCTGCAAATACTGCGAGACTGTGAGGCAGCGGGTCTGGTTCATTTTGTGGATAATGCCGAAGGGTGTATCAGGTCTCTGTGCAATTGCTGCTCCTGTTCGTGCGTGCTATTTAGCGTGATCAAGCGGGGCGGAGAAAATGCCGGCGGCCCTTCCCGGTTCGTGATCCGTTATAACGGCGAATATTTCCCGGAGCTGGCGGAATGTGCGCAGCTCTGCCCTACCGGTGCTCTTTCATGTAACGGCAAACTCTCAATCAATCATCAGAAATGCATCGGCTGCGGGCTCTGTGCCAACCGCTGCCGCGAGCTTGGCCATGCAGCTGTACTCAGGCTGGTGCCGCGTGGTAAATATCCCCGCATCTTTAAAAGCAATGAAGCCCTGTGGAAGCATATTGCCCTCGAATCGGTAGCGGGCATGATCGCAAACAGGTTCAAGAAAAAAAAGAAATAAGGAAGGGTTTACCATACACGAAGTCAGCATTGCCGAAAATATTTTGTCCATTGCAGAGAGCGCCGTCCAAAAAAACAACCTTAAGCGCGTGGTCCGCGTGGTGCTGGAGATAGGCCAGTTCAGCGGGGTGGAACCGGAACTGCTGCGTTTTGCCTTTAAAGTAATTAAGAAGGGGACCGTTCTGGAGCAGGCTGAAATCGAGATAGAGGTACCGCCGCTGCTGCTATACTGCAATGAATGCGAGACTGAATACCTGGGGGAAATAGATCAACTGCGCTGCCCGGGATGCCTGAAAGAGAGGTTCAAGGTGATCCGGGGGCGCGAGATGATGGTTAGATCCATAGTAGGAGGATAAAAATGAGCGAAAAGATAGAGCCGCGCCGCCTGCCGGGGGAGATCAGCAGCCTGGATGAAGAAGCTGCCCGCGATCTGCGGGTAATCACGCTGGAGCGGAGCGTGCTGGAAGACAACGATCGCATTGCTGCGCAAAATCGCGCTCTTTTTGCCCGGCACGGCATCTATGTGCTTAACCTGATCAGTTCACCGGGCGCCGGAAAAACCAGTCTTCTCGTGGAAACACTTTACCGCATGAGGGGCAAACTGCGCTGTGCAGTTGTCGAGGGCGACCAGCAGACCGCGCATGATGCCCAGCGGATCGCCGGGACGGGAGCGCCCGTGGTCCAGATAAATACGCGCGGGGGCTGCCATCTGAATGCGGCCCAGGTGCGAAGCGCGCTGGAACATCTTCCGCTGGATGAGCTTGAACTTATTTTTATAGAGAATGTGGGCAACCTGGTCTGCCCCTCTTCCTTTGATTTGGGTGAAAATGAGAAAATAGTGCTCATGAGCATTACCGAGGGCGAAGATAAGCCGGTCAAGTATCCGCAGGCCTTTGCCCTGGCCCGCCTGATGGTGCTCACCAAGATAGATCTGCTGCCGCACCTGCGTTTTGACATGGAACTTTGTGAATCCTTTGCCTGCCGGGTCAACCCGCAAATTGAAATTATAAAGACATCGGTGTTCAATGATAGCGGACTTGATTCCTGGCTTGACGCCATGCGGAAGCGGGCTGGACGATAATTCCGGGTCCGTGGGTGCGGCCGGTTGGGCTTGTCGTCCCCGGTTTTACCTTTTTAACAGCCTTTAGTAGTCAGCCAGAATCGATTCAAACAGCTCCCAGATCTCCGGTTTCTCATAGCCGCGCCGCCAGCCGGCTACCCCGGCAAGGCGGTAGCGGTTGACCAGTTCCAGGCGCCGGGCAATGGAGCCGCTGTCTTCCAGCCAGAGCTTGTAGAAATCTTCGCCCTCGCTATACTCGGCGACCTTTTGCTGGGCCTGCTCATCCCAGTAAAAGTGCACTTCCCGCTCTTCAAGGATTTCGGCAACGCTTCATGGAAAAAGCTTTCGAGAAAAGGCTTTCGTCACCGCCGGCAGAAGCCAGCTGCCACACACGGGTATAGAAGGGGACGCCGAGGATCAATTTATGTGCGGGGACTTCTTCGAGAACCCGCTGAATGCCCTGTTCAACCCAGGGCAGCGAGGCCACGGAGCCGGCCACGGGCGAGCTTCCCCAGTGCTCGTCGTAAGCCATCAGCGCAATATAGTCGGCCGCTTCGGCCAGGGCGCCGCGGTCGTAGCCTTTGCTCCAGTAGGGCTCTTCGGAG
>Ga0116188_1001086_pt1 | contig 24441 bp, 17 predicted proteins | sample AD_JPNTR2_MetaG_FD_89807 | JGI IMG/M metagenome (GOLD analysis project Ga0116188, IMG submission 89807) | Active sludge microbial communities of municipal wastewater-treating anaerobic digesters from Japan - AD_JPNTR2_MetaG | ecosystem: Engineered > Bioreactor > Anaerobic > Digestate | place...
AACTGAGCAACAAAGTAGAAGACTGTTTCAATTCCTCTTAGGTAGGCTGGAGACGAAGACATCTTCTCTTCTTATGGCGCCTTTGCGTTGTTTCAATTCCTCTTAGGTAGGCTGGAGACGCGCCCCTGGCGTTCTACGGCAATGCAGAAGGTCGTTTCAATTCCTCTTAGGTAGGCTGGAGACAAAAAACGCCGAAACTGAGCAACAAAGTAGAAGACTGTTTCAATTCCTCTTAGGTAGGCTGGAGACGAAGACATCTTCTCTTCTTATGGCGCCTTTGCGTTGTTTCAATTCCTCTTAGGTAGGCTGGAGACGCCGGGCCAAGTAGGCTGAAAAGGGGATGCTGAAGAGTTTCAATTCCTCTTAGGTAGGCTGGAGACAACGCCGCGACTCGCGCCGGCGAACTGGCAATCTGGTTTCAATTCCTCTTAGGTAGGCTGGAGACAAAAACTGCAAATAAAAATTAATGGAGGTTTTGAGAGTTTCAATTCCTCTTAGGTAGGCTGGAGACGAACGCTACATTATTATGTATTTCCTGCGTTCGGGTGTTTCAATTCCTCTTAGGTAGGCTGGAGACAGTAACCTTGCAGGAGCAAGTGACACGCGGCGTAATGTTTCAATTCCTCTTAGGTAGGCTGGAGACGCTCTGGATGTCATTTTAGGGATGGAAGAGTTTTATGTTTCAATTCCTCTTAGGTAGGCTGGAGACGGCGTAACGCTCCTCGATCTTGTTGACGATCTCATGTTTCAATTCCTCTTAGGTAGGCTGGAGACCTCTCAATATCTGCACATTGGCCCGGAGACCACTTAGTTTCAATTCCTCTTAGGTAGGCTGGAGACGCGGCTTATTACCGGCGGCATAAAGACGGAGGCCGGGTTTCAATTCCTCTTAGGTAGGCTGGAGACATCTGATCTATCTGGCTATCAAGTTCGATATAATCGTTGTTTCAATTCCTCTTAGGTAGGCTGGAGACGAGAAAGGGGTGAATCGGGTTGAGGGGGGTTAGGATGTTTCAATTCCTCTTAGGTAGGCTGGAGACCCCTGGATGTTATTCTGGGGACAGAGAGTTATTATGTTTCAATTCCTCTTAGGTAGGCTGGAGACCCCAGTATCCAAACTTGCTGTCGCGGCCCTGAATGGTTTCAATTCCTCTTAGGTAGGCTGGAGACGCCCGCGTCGGGGATGCGTTGCTCGCCCCGGTTTGGTTTCAATTCCTCTTAGGTAGGCTGGAGACGGAAGAGTAATGGCCAGGGTGAAGGCTTTTCGGGCGTTTCAATTCCTCTTAGGTAGGCTGGAGACGGAGGCTCCGCCATGTTAAAACCCTGGAGCATAGAGTTTCAATTCCTCTTAGGTAGGCTGGAGACGCGTTAAATGCCTGCGGGATAAGGCTTTGTTAAATAGTGGTTTGTCCTAATAATTTCATCCCCATATGTCATTATTGCATCACCCGAACGCGCAGAGTGTTGTCCGCCAAGGGCTTTTGTCTCCTGCTTGCTATATTTTAAAGTGTCGTCGATCCCCGGGGGTTTTTGCACTACTGGAGGTCGACGACATATTGTTGCTGTGCCAGGCGTTTTTTTACTTACATCATTAATTCTGCGTTGCAGGATATTTCCCTGCTTTGGATTAAGCCGGCCAGAGTATACACAATTAACATGACAGGCATCTACAGGCGAAAAACGAAATGCTGCAGGTAAGGACATAGCTGCTGAATGACATAGTTTTGTTGTCCATAGGTTATCAATAGTTCTTTAAAACATGAACATTGTTTCATCATCGATACGCTTAAAACCGGTTTCAGAGTCGTAAAAATGCTCCAGCATGTCTCCAGGTATATGCATCGGAGCGCTTGTTTCGTCCAGGCGGCCAGCCAGCAGCTGGGCGGGCACAGAAAGCAGGTAGCTTGAAAAGTCCTTCTTAATAGAGAGAAAAGCCCGCCGGCGTTTCCAGAAATCTTTCTCGTTGACAACAGTGCTTTGATAGATTTGCCAGGTCTCAGCAGCAGTATCGTCAAGTTCAACGAAGACATTGACATAATGAGGTCGGTTTTTAATCAGGGCAAAGTTGGCCACGCCGAGCAGCTCTGACTCGCGGTCGCGGGGGGAAAAACGCCAGTATTGCATTGCCTCCAGCAGCGCTTTGCTTGCCGCGGCCGATTTGGCCTGCCGGATCTCTTCAAAATAGTTCGCAACGGCATCGTAAAAATCTTTCTCTTGAAGGGGTATCTCTTGTCCAAACATCTTCTTCGCCGCATGGGTGTGTATCTTGCCGTAAACATATTGCGCCAGCGTGGCTTCGCCCTTTTCATTGCGGTCCACCAGCTGCCAGACCCGGACCTGGCCGCGGTCGCGGAGAAAGTGACGGTTGCAGCGCCCGGCTGCCTGTACTACCGCGTCTATCGGGCCGAGATCGCGCCATACTTCGTCGAAGTCGAGGTCAACTCCGGCTTCGACCACCTGGGTGGACACAAGGACCGGTTTCTCTCTGCATTTAAGTAACTTCTCTAACTGCTGGAGGCGAGCAGCCCGCTCTCGGGGAGTAATGTTTGTTGATAGATAATAAAGCTCATTTAAGCCCACCTTTTCTTTCAGCAGGCCATAGAAGGCAATTGAACTCTTGATCGTGTTTAAAATTACCAGGTAAGAGCGCTCGGGATGATAGCTTCTCGTAAAAGCTTCGGCCAGCTCTTCTACGGTGAGCGGCTGCGGGTTTGCCGTGACTATGACCCTGTTTAGGGTGGCAAAGCGCTTTCGTAGATGCGCCTCCGGACCAGCCAGCTCCAGGGCTTCTCCTTCTTCAAACCATTCCGGGCGGGTGGCTGTCATCAGCAAAACCCGGGCTCCCAGGTAGTTGCAGGCGCCGCGCAGTGCATTTTCTACCAGGGACCAGTATTCGACAGGGATGTTCTGGACCTCGTCGAGAATTAGAATGGCATTTTGCAGGCGATGAAATTTTTTAAGCATGCGGTTCTCACTGCCGATAAGGGTGTGCAGCAGCTGCACAAAGGTGGTGATGATGATTTCGCTCTGCCAGCTTTCAATGAGCAGGAGAGCCCGGTCCAGGGAGAGGGTTTCCTCTTCATCCCCTGCCCGGTGATAGGCGGTTTCGGCCAGGTGGTGGTGCTTGAGCAGCCAGGCGGAGGGAATAGGGGCGCCGTTCTCTTCAGCCTCGCTGCCGGCTTGCAAGACCTTTTTTGCAACGCGATAGGTTTGGTCCACGATGCTGGTGAAGGGGAGCGCGTAAATAATGCGCGGTTTTTCACTGACTGATCCGCTCATCTTTTCCCTCAAGATAAAGGCGGCGGCAAGGCCGGCCAGGGTCTTGCCGCTGCCGGTAGGGGCGGTGATGGTGAAGAGCTTTTGGGATAGAGGCGCTTCTTTGATGGTCCGGCAGACGGTATTGTAGAGATCTTCACGCATCCGGTCTGCGGCGGTGCGCGGCGGTCCAAATTGATCATCCCGGTATGCTTGGACCGGCTGAGGGGGCAAAAGGGCCCTTTCCGTGTCCTTGAGCCGGGCGGAATGGATCTTGTCGGCATCGATGACTGCAGAGAAAAGAGCGAGCAGGTCGAAATAATCTTGCAGTGCGGCGGAGTCACGCATATTCCTGGTTTGCCGTCTCCGGTGACGGTAAAGGTGGCCGTAAGGATGAATCCAGTTGTCAAAAAAGCGCTCCAGCAGCCTGGGCCAATCTCCATCCAGCCAGGCCGGCACCGGTCTATTGTTCTGTTCAAGCAACCTGGCCGTATGGCGAGCCGCCACCTTTAAGGAGCGTGCCACTGACTCTGCTTTTTGGCGCAGCGCCTCGATCTGCCTTTGCGTTATTTTCAGCCGTTCGCTGTGGACCGGTTCCAGGTGGTCCCAGGAGGGACTGCTCAATTCACGGGGCGGCAGCAGTATCTCTTCGGGATCGGCCAGGTGGCGGTGATGCTGGCAGATGGCTATGAAAAGCGCCAGGGAGGGGAGGGGGGCCATACCGAATTCTTCGGCAAGATGGGCGGCCCAGAGCGCCGATAGAAAGGCGTGCTGCTTCTCCGGGCCGCCGCGCCCGGTGCGCAGGTAGCGCTGAAAGAAGGGGGTATATTTGCCGAAGTCGTGGGCCAGCCCGGCAAGAAGGGCCGCCTCGGTCAACTCCTCGCGCCGCGGGCTGGCCTGCAGGCGCGCCGCAGCACCTGCAGCGGTTTTGGCCAGGTGCGCACTAAGCAGGTAAAAGCGTTTCCCTTCTTTGTGGGCATAGTATGGCATGCGCTATTCCTCCATAAAAACAACTGTGTCTGCTTCCGCACCGCCGAACTTAAAATGATAAGCGTCCGTGCGCAGGCGGGAGGCCAAAGGTTCCCCCTCGGTGTAAATCAGCGTAGCAGGCGGACGCAGGGTCCGCCCTTCACCGAAAGAATGGGGGGCCCGTTCGCGAAAGATACGACTCGGGGTGTTGCCGTTAAGCACCAGCTTCTGCAGCAGAGCGGTGTTCAGAACGGAAGTTAGCGTAACCTGCTGGCCCCGTGGAAGGCGCCGGTATTCGCCGGGTTCAAAGAGACCGTGAAACTCGAACATGGCCGGGCACTCGGTCAGACCGAGGTAAAGGGGGTAATGGCTGCGCCTTTCCCGCAAGCGTCGCGTCGTCTCCGTCAACAGCTCTCTGTCGGGGTGGCTAAAGAAGACGCGAAAACGAAGCCGGGGATGTGCTACCTCGGGCAGCAGCAGCTCCAGCGGGATCTGGGTCCCCGGGACCAGGCCGCACCTTCTTATTACGCCCAGGTCTTCCTTCTTGGTGCGGGTATAGTTGACCGTCTGCATCAGCCGTCTCCCCGGAACCTTGACCGCGACGCCGTAGCGGCCGCGGTCGAGGGTCCCGTAGTAAGAGTCGCGCTCCATCCCCAGTATCGCGGCAATGATTCCCATGAGGACGGTTCGCGGCGGAAAGCCGTAAGTAAGGGAGGAGGAGTTGGTATAGTATTTGCGGAAATGCGCCACCGGGCCGGTTAAATCGAACACGGCCACAGCTTCGATTTCAGCCAATGTTATCAGTCTCCTTCCCAAATGCGCACTCGCTCTTCACCAACCTGTCCGGCCAGCCAGTCCGCCAGGGTGACGGTTTCTCCGGCAGCAGTTGTCTGCAGGGCGGGATCCTGCCAGACCAGTATATGATCCAGGCGGTCCTTTACTTGTTCCATGTGCCTGGAGATGCCGCCAAGCTCGATGCTGTAATCCCCAATCTCTCGCAATCCGGATGTTTCACTTAACTGCAGATCATCGCGCAGGTCGCCCATGAAAGTATCAGCATCCCTAAAGACGAAACGAGCATAGAGGCGCGGATACTGGCCGATCTTGGAGCGGGTAGCCAGCAAGGGGATGGCGCAGATCATCGCCTCGTCCATCAGTGCAAGGTCTTCTTCGCTGGTTGCGCTTTGCGGGCGGTTGCCGCTGCGCGCGAGCATGCTTTGGGCTCGCCTGGCGCTGACGACGCCGTGAAAGGCGACTAGGGCATAGTAGAGGCGATAGTCCTTGCCGAAAGTGCCCTGGCCGGCTTCTTCCCGCGTGGCGAATTGCGAGGAAATTGTCGAAGAATCCACGGGCTGCACTTTGTTCAGCGAGTAACCCCAGGTGAATTGAACCGGACCCGTTAGGTTGACCGCCTCGCCGCCGCCGCGGCGCTCGCCCTTGATGGGCATGGTCGCGCCAAAGAGGCGCGCATCAAGCAGCTTTTCAAGAAGCTCGGGGAGATCATCCCCGCTGACTTTTTCTTTGCCCAGCACTTCTTGAATCCGGCCCATGGCCTGGACCACGCCCGCAGACTTGGTCACGTAGATGGTGTGCCCCATCTCCTCGAGGTAGTCGCGCAAGTAGCGCTTCAGGCGGACATCGGAGACAAGGCAGCGCTCGCGGTCATAGTCCATGCGGGGGCGGTTCTCATCGTCGGGGTCCCCGTTGGGATTGCACATTTTGGCATCATAGAGAAAAAGAATCTCGCTGTTTTTCTCAATTACGCTCATGGTTGGCTAAGCCTCCTTTAAGTTTAGGTTATTCCGCCGCTTCAGTATGGGCGGCTTCTTCAGCAGCGACAGCTTTACTCTGCTTATCAATCCCAGCCTGGTAAGCGGCCCGCGTGGCCCAGGCGTAGCCGGACAAGATATAGAAGACATTCTCTTCCGGTGAGAGCGGCCAGCTGGCCGCATGGGCGTCAAGCAGCTCTTTTGCGGCGGCGTAAATCCTCTCATTATAAATAAAGATGCCGTGCTGGCGCAGCTGATCGACCAGCAGGTTGCTCAGGCGAATCACCCTGGGCCAGTTCATCCCGCTGTAATTGACCTTGTCCAGGACCGGCTTATGTTCGTAGCCGCTGATCCTCTGGGAGCGGCCGACCTGGTGCAGCAGATAGCCCAGCAGGAAGAGGGCGGTATGCGGTTCGCCGTAGCCCATCTCCTGTAGATAGAGCTGCATCTCTTCTTTGAGATATTCACGGCCGCGCATCTTTTCAGCAGCAGCACTCATGAGACTACCTCCTTTCAGGAGTTTTACTCTTTGCAGGAAAGTCAAGAAGAGGTTGGCCTGCAAAAGGCGGCGGGCCAAATTCAGCTCTTCGTAGCCCCTCTCCGGCTGCAAGATGCTGGTTCCCTTGAAATTGCCGGTGAGGTATATTGCGGCCAGGGTAATGAATTCGCGGATAAGCGAATTGTATAAAAGCGGCCGGCGGGCCAGGAGTGACTGGTAGATATGCAGCAGCTTCTTATATTCTTCGCTCTGTCCGCTACGCAGCGGGATTAGCCGGTAGATCGCCGTTAAATCGAGATGCCAGCGGTCCTTACCGAAGAGCTCCCTGGCGCGATTGGCTAGCCTGTGAGCCTCTTTCATAAGATGGCTGATCCAGCTGGGAGCCACGTCGCGAACCAGGGCATGAATGCGCAACTCACTCTGGCTTTTCTGGTAGAAGAGAAAATTAAGCAGGGCCACATTCTCTTCGGGTAGTTCGTCGAGGTAATCGGTCAGTTCAGTTTCCAGCCCGCCAGTTCCACCTATTTTCTGAAGCCAGGCTGCCATGTTTAACATACCATCGACGCGGTCACGATAGTGCCTGGACCAGAATTTTAAATCGGCGCTTTCCAGGGCGACTTCGGTTAAAAAGGCCGGCAGCACCATGAACCGCAGCGGGCCGATCCTGAAGGACATCTGCTGGGGCAGAAATTTTTCTGCCAGGAGCAGCCCGCGATAGCACTCGCCGCAGGCGGTGAAGTTGCGCGAGAAATCGCTTAAACCCGAGGCGAAGCCCAGCTTATCGTTAATGTAGTATTTAAGGAAATCAAGGGTGGCGAAATTGTCGGTGACCGGCCGCCCCGTAGCGCCGCATATGGTGCAGACCATGCCGACAGCGCCACTGTCCTTCTCGCGGGCTTTCTCTTCCAGGTAGGGCGGTTCCTTGCTGTATAGAATAGCCTGGTCATAGGCCTGGTCCAATACTAGCGGGCGTCCATTGTAAACCAGCGTCCATAGAGCGGCTTGAGAAGCTTTTAACTCCAGTTCAACCAGCAGCTTTTTTTTCAAGGCCGCCGCAACATCGGCCACGACATCTTTTGCCTTGCCATTCCTGGTTTTCCAACTCTCATCTATAAAGCCTGCTTCGGCGAGATTTAACTTTTCCACATTCAGAACAGGAATGTTATTTGGCAGGCGGCGATAGAAGCATTCCAGAATCCGGGATAGCTCTTTGTACAAAGAGCTGTCATCAAAGCTTGCCTCTTCCAGCTGGTCCAGGAGGTTGAGTACGTTTGTGCCGACCAGGTATTCGAGCTTATCCGTGGTCAAGTAAGTTTGAGGGCGGTTACCGACTACATTGCCGATCCAGCGGAAGCGGGTGCAGGTATCGTCGTCAATCTCGATGGGCTTTGCAGCCAGCTGCGGCTCACCCGAATCGTCGCGCAGATCGAGCTGGACCAGGTAGACCGTCTCATCCCGCGGCTGGCGGACAGGCTTTGTCAGAATGGCCAGGGGATCTTCCTCCATTGAAAGGGCTTTGCCATACCCGGCAATAGCTTCCAGCAATTTTTACACCTCCTTTTTCGTGTTTCGTAATAGACACATTATGCTGCTATGTTACAAAAGAAATTAGCTGGAAAACAGGCTATAGGGTACTCTTTTATTTGGTATAATTTTACTAAATATGAGGGTCTGATAGTAGTATTGTTATAGCATTGCTTGATATGGCATCTAAGCGGCGTTCTTTTGCTAGAGATTAATAAATGACTTGATGTGCTGCATTCGGCAAGCCCGTTTAATTTCGAATGTCAGTTTGGAGCAGTTCGCAGCACCCATAACCTTGGGAGTTTTTTGCTCCCAGCCCGGTGGTGAGGGCGATCTCCAGCAGGGAGGGGTCGCCACGTAACTCGTATGTACCCATCCAACCCTTGACGATAAAATTCTTGTAGTAAGTAATAAGGTAGTCCTTTTCGGATACTTGGATAGCCCTGATGAAGAATATTTCCGATAGTGGGGGGGCTCCATGGATTAAACAGTGTTTTTTAATTAAGTTTGCACCGATTAGTTCGCCAAACTTGGGTTCAAACGGAGAGTAGTAGTAGGTATATTTACGCCCGTCAGCATACTGCAGGGTGCTGTAGACAGCCATCGGCGAAAGCAAGCTAACCCTGATGCGGTCTGTTTCGACTTTTGGTGCTGCTGTAGAGATCTCTTTTACATTAAGTCGCGTAGTGCCAATGCGGACTTCTCCCTGCCGCAGGAAACCTGTACCCAGTTCCTTTATGATAAAAGAGATAGGCGAGCAGATTACCAGCTTAAGCGGTGGAGTTAGGGTCAGAGTTTTTTTATCACGGTTAAAATTAACTTCTTGTCCCATCAGCCGTGAAAAGGTAAAAAGCTTAAAGCGTCGTTTTTCCAGCTGGAAACCCTGCTCGTGCAGGTAGCGGCTAAGCAGCGGGTTTTCCATTCCGCGATAGATCATCCCTTGGACAAGATGGCCGTAATGTACCGGCAATTCCACCGGTTCCAGCGCGGTAAAGCTTATAGTTAACTGCATTTAAACACCCCTAATATACTTGTTTACAACTGCTTTGTGTGCTAGGCCTCACTATCTTCCAGGTCTGCCGGATTTATCAATTATAGGTAACCCTTTTTGAACATCAGTCGCCAAAGGTAAAGCTACTGGCTCTGACGACTTTCTTATGCGTTTTTTGTTGCCAACAAACCATTCAAATGAGGGTTTGTTGAGGTCTAATTTACTGGTTGGGCGGGGATAGTGGATAGGAAGATTTTGTTTTCCGAGTATTGCTTTCAACTCTAACCGCAGATTGGTATATTCTTCATCGCCATAGATGTTACTAATACTGTCAAGGAACATTTCTCTTAATTCAGATATTTTCTCTTCTTTTACTTCTTCACAGCCAGCTTTTGATTGAATCGAAATTAATCGTTTGCTCCAGTCAATTGTTTCTATTTTCTCGATAGTTATTTTAACTGAACCAAACCCTAGTGGCTTGGCGTATCCTAAACGGTGGTACATTCCTTCTTCCAGTTCCAGGCTGTAAATGAGAACTCCCAATTCTAATGAGCTTAAGTTTTCAAATTCTATCTTAAATGTAAATGTGGCCCCTGGTTTAAGAGCACCCCGTACTGTGCGATTTTGATCGCTTTTTTGATCGGCAGCATATTCCTTGGGTTGTTCATGATGATGATAAAACTTGCGTCCACGTAAACGTGCATTTGCAGCATCATAATTAACATGTGGATCGGGCTTTCCCGATGAGGTTAACAAGTAAAACTCGGTTGTTGAAGGCTTGGGAGTAGACAATATCGCAAGAGTAGTATCATCTTCTACATTCTCAGCATTTTTAATTATGCCATGTGAAAAGCGAACTCGGCCAGCATAGGCTGTAGGGTTTTGAAGGCTGCTATTTTTATCATCCTCGCGCACCCAGCCAAAGACCCGGCACGCAGGGCAAAGCTGGTTATAATCTTCGCAACGTGAAAAATGTTCGGGCAAGTAATCCTGGCGAGGATGGGTATATCTTACGCGGGGCATGGCGATATGACGAAGCAATTCTTTGCCTCTCTCGCGCACCAAGTATACTAAATCGCCAACTTTTAATTCATTACCTATTGTGATGAAGTTGCTAGGATGAGGGAGATTATTCGTACTGTTTGGCCAGCGCCGGCCGCCCAACTTTTCAATTCTTTGTTCATGCCGTTCCCAGTATTCACTTAAATGGTGGTTATACTCCTCTACAATCTCAGCACTGCATTTGTATTGATATTTATTGGGAATTTGCTGGGGAGCCTCAGGAGTTTTGTCATCCCAGCGGAAGAAAAGGCGCTCACTGTGCTTGTTTTCAATGTTTGGCCCGGTTAAATGTAGCCAGCCAAAAACCAAGCAGTTTTCACTACTTTTTTTTTGCTCTAATACTAATGATGAATAATCAGCTACAGGTGCTATTTTAATTACTTCAAAATACTGGTAATGTCCTTTGTCTTTTGGTTCTTTTTTTACCAATGCAGCTACGCGTGTTCCATCGCGATAGTTGGTCAGCGATTTACTTTTGGTTATGTCAAATTTTGAGACGTTGGGGTAGTAAACGTTATTAATTATTCCCGCTTTAATTAAAGGAGGCTTTTTGGATATTTTATCTGGGTCTGGGAGATCTTTTGAACAGTCCAGTAACTCCAAAAGAGCCTCCCCTTTGTTAGTAAGCTCCAATACACGGGCTGGTATCATTTCTTTAGGAGCACGCGACGTACGATATTCAAGAGGGTAAGGGGAGTCAGTTTGAAATGCTACAAAACAAGAATTAGTTACTGCTTCGAATACAGAGCGGATCATACCACGCAAGCTGCTTGCCGGAAGAGCCGGTTTCCCTTCGTATTCAAAGAAGCGATAGATTTTATGTTTATTTTTTTCCTGATTGTGCACATTAATGCTTTCTTCTCTAATGGCATGGGTATCGGAAACAAATAAGGGTGTTACTGCTTTTACATTGCAAGTAATCCGGCCTGTCCAACCGAAGTAGCGATCGTGAGGGGGTGGCGGGCAGTTGCCTAGAACATTACTTTGAGGGCACTCGCTAAGGTAACTAACAAAATTGTAAGGATTAATAAAACGGTATTCGTTGAGTTGTTGGTTGTGGTTATGATCGAGGACTCTAACAAAAACTGCTCTTGGCCCTTTTTGTCCTTTCTCCCACTCATATTCTACCGTCATGCCTATCTGAAGACTGTTAAACTCAAAATCTTGTAAGCTGTTTTTATTAAAATACACATCTTCTCCACCCGTTTTTGGACTTATAAACCCGAAACCTTTTTCAAAATTCGAATGTTTAATTCTACCTATAGCCAAGATTTGTCTCCCTCCATTCTCTAAAGCCTGTAAACCAAACGAAACTTATTTTCCCTGCATGACTGAATATTTTATACTCAATCTGCATGCGTTTTCCTTCCTGAGGATAGTTGAGTCTAGCGGCAGCAACCCTGGATTCGTACCATTGTTTTCCATTCCATTCGCCCCATAAAAGTGCCTTTTCTTTGTACTGGTGGAATGTTTTTGCCCTATGTTCATTATTGTGATCATTTTTTTCATCCCAGTAACTTCGAGTGCCATAATTACCCTTTGGTGCTTGAGTTCCTGCCGGCCCTATGAAGGTCCAATTGAAGCCATCGCCCGTACGGCGAAGACTCAGGTCGCCGTATTCACCGAACAGTCGACCCCGTTCAAGCAATGTAACATTGATGTTTTTCGGTATGTCTTCTTCTTTTTCAAAACAAATCTCACTGACATATTCCCAAATCCTAAACGGAAATGTTACCTTCCATTGAGGGATAAAGCCTATTAAATCTTTTTCGGCACAATAGCCGCCGAAGATGGCTAGCTCTTTTTCATCCACTATCGATCCCAACATGTCTTCAACCAGTTTTGCGAAGTCAACTTGAGACCATATGTTCATGATGCATCACCTTTATCGTTATAGATAGTTTTAATCTCATCAAAATAATTGTCAGTTGTGAGTTTTAGGGGTTCCGGACGTTGAAATTCCAATACCTTTTTATTAAAGGAACAACCCCAAACCTGGAATATGTTAAAACAATCTTGATTGTCGGCTTCAATAGTTTTGGTTGTGTAAATCCCGCTTTTCTCTGTTTGCAAGTTCATTTCCTCTAAACCAGGAGGGGCATCTGATTGGTGCAGGTAACCAAAAGTCACTTTCCAATTAATTAAGCGAACCCTACCAAAACCCTTGGCGCTTCCAAAACCAACCGTTAGCCAGCCTTCGATCATATCTCTAATTACCAACCAGAGCCAGCCTAATTCCCAGGGCACAGGATTATCCAAGTACATCCTAAAATCAAATGCTGGCTTCCACAGGGCTAGTGCATCAAACTTGGCTCCATCAACACCACCGCCGGTAAAGCGGTCAATGGCAAGAAAATCAAGCATTTTGTAAGTAGGATTGCTTTGGCTGAGTGGTTTGTAATGGGCATCCTCAACTATTAATCTACTGCCCAATCTGGTACTACCGAAGAGCTGGCAGGACAAGCAGAGTGAATTGACAGTATCTTCGCATTTATAGAGATTGTCATTGCCTTGGATGTAATATTTGCCAAGTAAACTATCGCAGCTTTCCAGGGGAAGTTTCCTGTTCTTATTAAAATCGCGGACATTAGGGTCACACGCCGGGCATCGATTTAGAAAATCATTTTTGTCCTTGGCATGAATTGTAGCGAGGGTTCGTGCGATTTTTTCAGCATGAGAGCGTATAACACCGCGAAGCCCTGCTCCTGTTAAAACGGGGTTTTGCCAATCATTTAGCTGAAGCAACACTGGTGCATGATCAAAGCCGCTAATGCCGGAGGATAGTGTGTCGTTGGTTAAAATAGGACCTTCGGCTTGAAGTGTGCCTTCCAAAAGGAACCATCCGCGGGAACTATGTTTGGTTTTCGAGCTTGAAGTAGGCATGAGCTTTATATCTTTAATTTGTTTTTTAAGCCAACCCTCTTCTGTTTGCGCTTTTTTCCAGGGCATGTCATCTTGCAAGAAAGCCAACAGTTGAGCTGCATCATCCAGTTTTATGATTTTATATTGTATATCTTTAAGGACAAATGAACCCAATCCCCGTGATACACGTCCGCCTAATCTCAGGCGGCCTTCTTCCCACTCGGAAAGACCTGCAGCTAACAATTGTTCATCGCTATCGCTCACATCTCGCAATTCTATCCGCAGTTTAAATGCTACACCTGCCGGAATAATTTCCATATCAAACTTCACACCAGATGCTCTTGCGGCTGCGCCGGTAGCTCGATCAATGCCTACGCCGTCACGAATAATTGAGCGACAGGTTGTTGTCTCATCTTGATATGCATTAAAAATCAGTAAACGAGATGCTTCTGCTGTACTGCCATTTTCATCAGTTGGATTTATGTCGCCAAATAGATTGCATACAGCACAGTTGCAGGGTTTATCTTGTTTTACCTCGGTTGCATTGAGGGCAATACAAGGGGATTTGCCCAACCTTGGCGCTAACCTTGTAAGAAGCGCACGTATAGAACCGGCTATTGCCGTTCCTGGTATGAAAGGTCGTCCGTCTTTGTCACGGCGGATTAAAGCGTCGGTTAATTCATTGCTATCACCAGTGCCGATGTGTATTGCAGTATTGGCCACCAAGGTGCCAGTTATTACCTTGTAATCCATGAATCAAACTCCCTCCTTTTCACGGACAGTCCAGCCAGCCAATCAACCAGTTTTTCTACGCCGCGTTTATGAAAGGAACAATCTAAAGTGCTCAGTTCCTGTAGAATCTTTTTAATATCATTGATTCCCTTTTTGGCTTCTTTTAGGTAGAAGTTATCTTTGCTCCGCGAACCATATTCATTCTCGCCGATGATCTTAATTAGATCCTGCTGAGGCTGTCCTAGGGCAAATTGTGTCTTTTCCGTGTCAAGATATTTCATTAGTTCATTGATTGGAAGATCGCTGTAAGAATATAGCCACCTCGCCAGGGCAGTAAAATATTTATCTAGCTTTTCTTTTTTGATTGATTTGAGGCTGTCAGGCAAGGGATGTTCGTCTAGATTTCTTTCCCATACCCTATATCTGTAATAATGTTCTGGAATGCCATAGCCTTCTGGTAGCAGGGGGTCGGGTATTTTAATTGCGCTGCTATTGATCTCTTGGAACATCTCATATACGGGATGGTTAAAAGCAATTCGCCCAAACCCTTCGTTTCGGCGCAAACCTATACCTGTATTTTCTAATTTGCGCATGATTTCCATCCAGTTGTTGGGTCTTTCGTTTAAACGTATCAGAGCCATTGATCCCGCTGCAAGAGCTTTGTCTCGCCAGCAAGGCAAGCCTGTAGTTGCGTTATAATTGTCAACTATCCGCGTGCGTGCATGAGAGTAAAGTATTTCTATGGGCCCCAGGTTTAATTCCCGAATCAACCAATCTTCTGAGAATCCATCTGCTTGTTGTCCCCATGGATTGGCAATTATGGTGTCAGTCAATAAGGTAATAGATATGGGTTCCTTTTCGTTTAGTTTATGAAGTGGCAGTTGAACAAAAGAATCCGGGAACTCTTCCAAACGTTCAAACCAAGCAGATACTTTTCCGTAACCGCGCTGCCGGGCTTTACCCAGGCGTAGAATTTGCAATTTTTGCTCTGATATGCCAGTCATTTCCTGAAATCGTTGCCAAGTAGATTCATCTGCACAATATAATTCGCCTAAAGAAAACTGCCCGGCGTCTAAAACATTGTAACCGTATAAGTCGCCCCTTGATGCGCGCTGAGTTTTCTCATGAATTCGAACATGCATTTCCAGAGATCGCCTTGGCGAATGTATATAAGAATAATCATCTATTCTTTTTAAAGGCAGATAATCGCTGATTGTTTCCATCCTTTCTTGTTCGCAATGCCTGCATTTATTAGTTTCCCAGGCCTTGTAAATGCCGTGTCCCGCATTTTCACTGAAAGGTACCGCAATACATGTGGTTAATCCTAGAGGAGAAGGGATAGTTGGATAAATGAATTTTTTTTCCACCAAGTATGCGGGGTATAAAATAGGAAAAGTAATGGCGCCGCGAAAGAATAACTCAACAAAATCGCGGTAAGTTTTTTTATCAGCCAAGTCGCATCTTGAAGCGGCAAGAGCTGCTAACGCCCCGCGTATCGTGCTGCCAGGTATAAATGAACGGGTACTGAACCAATTGCCTGCCATGGCTCGATTGGCAATTAACAAGGGTTCATCTAAGCGGATGATAAGCCTGAACCGTAGCTTTTTTTCGTGGAAAAAGCGAGCGTAATCAATTTCTGGATATATACTTCTTTCGGTTGTGTAAACAGGCGTGCACTTTTTGTCTTCCAACCAAGCCTTTTTGAAATGTTCTAACAGAAACTTCTCACAGGTATGGTCTTTTAAATGAATTTCGCATTCGCCCAGTCCTCTACGACGAGAACGGCCAAGCTGTCGGGTAAAACGTGCTACTGCTGTGATTAATGCAGCTTCATCCAGAACAGAGGGATCATTATGGAGGCAAGTTGCGCTAAAAACAAATACTTGACCGGCTTTGCCTTCTTCTTGTGAAAATAATTTATGCTTTTCGGCTCGTCGTGTACGGGGGTCAATGCGCACGCGCTGAACAATTTCTTTTTCTTCAAAGAACTCCTCGTCAGGATAAGCTGAAGATATGGACCATCGTTTAATTTGACGAGGCGAGCCAAAGATTCTTTCAAGGACTTTTTCTTTATCATGGTGTTTAGCCAGAGGGGGCAGCTCTAGCATTCTACGTGCAGAATCAAGTAGCAATCCGGCCAGCGTGCTACCGCGAATCACCGGTGCACCATTTTTGCCATCTTCGGTGAGCAAAGCTGAATCCAGCCTGAAACCTTTTCCATAGCCTGCACTTACATGATAGTTGGAGAGGATTTTTAACTTGAAAATTAATTCAAGCATTTTTATACCTCCTCGTATTCCCGGCGTGGCTTTTCTAAGCAGAGTGCGAAGTTCCAGGCTTCAAGTAAATCTGGAAGTCCATGGCCTCTAAAATTATCATTATGGCGATTTACTATGAACCATTTTTCGCCACCCAGTTTATCTACGGCATTTTTGAGATTGACACTTTCGTCTTTACTTCGCAGATTAATCCTTTCCAGCAATTGCTCGAGGCGCTTTTCCCAGGAATCAAATTGATCATGAGAGGAGGGTAAATTATTGCTAGCGGGGTCGTAAAGGTTTTGGAGTTCATGTAATCTTTTAGATGGTAAATGCCGCAAATTCCATCGTTCTTCAATTATTCTTTCCAGTGATAAGCCCCACCTGTTTATTGCATTTTCCGCTACCAAGTATGGTTTTAAAGTTGGCCGATATTCGCTTTTAGGGGAAACCACTGGACTAATTGCTCCACCGACTAATACATTGAAATTGATAACGGAATAATGCTCGTTTTTATACAGTGATATTACCCGATAAAGCTGCTTAGCTTTATCGAGGTTAGCTTTGGCTGCTTCGTAAGCGAGGGTGTAAGGATGTTTATTCTTACATATCACAATCGCAACCGATATAGTAGGTTGAGGAACTTGTTGCTCTAGTTCAATATCTTCATCTCCATAAACTTTTCTCATTTCCTGCTCGTAAGCGCGACAAAAACTAAGTGCAAAATCTAATGCCCATGGTGCAGGAATAAGAGCAAACAATTCATCGCCACCTAAAATTAGAGGCAATACCGGTATAAAATTTGTACGATTATCTAGTTGATTATATTTCATAATTTTCATGGTAGGTTTAGCTAAGGCACGACGAATAGCCAGGTCCAATTTACACGACAGCTTGGCCATTGTTTCCCTATTCTGGCATTTTCCAAATACCTCACCCATATCATTGCCATCAGCAACAAGATAGGCTACATAGCGGTTCGAGTCATAATCTGCCACTTCTTCGGTGGGGTCCTTTTCAATTGGGTCGCCAGGTACATTTAATCCCGGCCAGGAGTATTGTTCGAGAGGCATTTTTTCTTCTTCTGCAATTATGCTGTAAATCTTTTCAAGGAATTTGGATCTTCCATATCTGGATTCTAAATTTTTGTTTAGGCAAGGCTGGCAAAGATATTTAACCTTTTCGTCATGGTATTCTTCTTTATAAATATTTACTGCCGGCCCCATACCGCAAGAGGTACAAATAGCCATAAAGGGCATGTGTTCTTCGCTTGTCCAACCTTTGCTTTTACGCTTTTCTTCGCGAAGTTCAAAGTTGGCTTTGTCAATTGCACTAGCGAAATTTTTTTCGAGTGGTTCATCAATTTTCACCGGTTCGGCTACGGTAAGAGTACTGCCAGTTGCAACTCGATAAATTTCACTTAAGTAGTTGCCAAATTGTATTGCTGTATCTTTATTATTAAATAAGATTCTGAAACTACCACCGTCGGAAACAATAATATCAGCCATGCAATTATCCCCAATACGCTTAAGCAAAAGAAAAGGAACTTCTTCACAAAAACGAGTAAGCAATTGACTACCGCCTACAACTTCCCTTAATCGAGAAGAGCGAAAAATGAAATCCTGGATTTTGTCAGCTTCCGCAGCAAGCAAATAGCGGGGCATCTTCATCCATCACTCCTTAAATTGGGCGTTAGAAACTTATTTGCTTCGCATATATTACAAAGTTCAGACCAAGACAGGGCCTCAGCGCAATATTTTAGGTCTTCAAGCGGATGTTTCAAATAATCTTCAAAATTTGCCTTGACAAACTTAAGCCCCTCTTCAGCCCACTCCCTGGGTATGGGGTAATTCTTGTGGGCAACATCATTTCGAATGTCTAGAAATTTGCGATAACCTTGTTTTTCTGTATCTTTAAACATTGTTGATTTATCGTTCCACCAGCGTTTCATAGTAGGGATTGAAACATTCATTTTATTAAAACCGGGCAAGTAGATGTCACACCTTTTATTGCCATCTTTCTCGCCAATAGTGAATATGTTTTGGCTCTCATTTAAGAACGCTTTAAAAACATCTTCTGCATTTGGTGTTTTGTCTTTTAATTTATTTAATAGCCTACATTTTTCTGTTTGATCTTCTACTAATTGAACCAACCTCCCTAGCATTATTACTTCATTTAGTCCGCCTGCGCGTAAAAAGGCAGAACGATAATCTTCATTATATTTAATCAGCCTTTCAATTCGCTTAATTTCATCGTAAACGTATATTGTTAGTCTTTCATTATCACCATATAAGGGAGTTGGTGTGTGGGAATTGGTAGAACCGCTAAACCTATACCAATCATCACTTAATTTTTCAATCGCAGAAGGCAATTCACCGAGTAGAGCACGTATTTGACCAGCTTTATTTTTCGCATAGTAAAAGTCACCCTGGTTCCAGCTATTATAGAAATCAAAAGCGGCAAGTAGATTATCTATCGGTTCTTTGCTTTGGGGAAGTTTGCTTATCATAGTATCCTTGATGCTGTTTAAAGTCTCAATAGCTTCGTTAAACCTATAAGTGTTATAAAGCGCCCTAATTCTTTCCCACTCTTTGAGAGCAAAATCCCGGTAAGGATTTGCCAGTTCACCAATTTTGCAACTATATCCGTAAGGGCGGCGATTAACCGGGCAATATTGATCAAAATCAACATAAGAGATACGTACACCCGAAAAGGCGGCATAAAGGAAAGCACCTGCGACCATTTTTTTCTTGGCCCCTGTTATATCAACGACTACATCTGTTTCATCATGTAGGGCTTCTACTAATGTTTTAAAGATTTTGTCTTCCTTTGTTGGGAAACCGATATGCTTATTGTCAGGAAGGAATAATGGTATTCCCTCAATAAGTCCTTTTTTATTTAATTTACCAACGGCTCTTAATATGTAACTTGCAAAAACATGTGGTTCTATATTTGTAAATTTACCGTTTTCATCCTTTGCTGGATATCCCTCTTCATTTAGAATAAGGGCTATTTTTTGGGGTTTGTACACACAGATTAGTTGTAAAAGCGGTTCTAAAGAAAGACCTACTAAAAGTACAAGAGTGTTGCAAGGTTGGACATTTATTTTATTGTGTGCTCGAGTGTATTCAAGCTCTGCCTGTAATAAACTTCTACTATCTTCACGTATACTTTTACAAATGTAACTGACTATATTTGAATCTAATGATGTATTCTCCTGAGTGAACTTCCAATAGAATTCGGTTTCTCTTTTTAACTTATCTACTTCTTCCTTAAACATATTAAAAACCTCCTATTGAGTTCGTTTCTCCCTCGCCCGTTCGCGCATGGCCTGAAGGTTTATAATTTCAGCGGCCTCGAAGCGGGGCGTGAGGTCCCCGCTGACCGGGCGCAGCCGCAGAATTGAGGGAAAGTAGCCAGTCCTGCCGTGCAGCTGGGCCAGCATGGCCGCGGCACTGTAATTCAGGGAAGGTAAATTGATCAGCAACGGCCTGGTTTGCCAATCCTGCGATGTCAGCCCGGTGCGATCCAACATTGCCTCGACCTGCTGCTCGATGGGCTTGGCGGGGTCGATCTGGCTGTCGATATCGATCACTTCGGTGATATTTTCTCCGGCAAGCTCCTCGATTTTAGCTAGTTGAGCATCGGTAAGCGGATGGGCAAAGTTAAGAATCTGCATGTTCCATCTCCTTTGGTTCCATCATTGTAAAATAGGGTGCAAACCGGGCAATCAAGACGCTGCGGTCCACGTTGTAATCGGGAAAGCCCAGCCATTCACGCAGCTTCTCATAAACGTTGCGCAGCTGGTTGGCCACGGTCTGCTCTTGCTTCTCCAGCCGGGCGGCGATGGTTGCATTGTCGAAACCGCGGCAGGCCAGTTTGGTGACCCGGCGCTCGGCGGGAGTCAGCCAGTGCTTAATAAATTCCCCCTGCCGTTTTTCTTCTGCCCGCTTCGTTAGCCGGTGATACCAGGCCAGCATCTCCCGGGGGTCGTCGAGCTCGGTCACGGCCTGCATCAGGGTGCCGGCTTCCTGCCAGCGCAGGACCGGAACCGGGATCAACCGGGTCTGCACCCTGCCGTTGGCGTGCAGATGGCGGCCGGCGCCCGGTTTCCATCCCTCTGTAATCAGGTACCAAACCCGGTCGTCAGGGCCAAACAGAAGCTGTGCTACGGTCATGGCCATTACTCCCATCACCTTTCGTCCGCCGGAGATGCAAAGATGAAGGGGGCGTTTCTTTTGGCGGGCCTGGCGTATTTCAGTATAGAGCGTCCGCAACAAGCCTCGCAGTTCCTCTTCACTCTGAAAATCTCTCACCGGGCCATGGGTAGTGGAGATTGCCTTTGCGTGAAAAGTGACACCAGAGTATACGGTACCTTTAAATTCACCTTCCAGGATAGCCAGAGCTTCCAGGATGGCTGGATGATCGGTGTAAAGAACGGTAACTTCGTTGATGTATTTTCCCTGCTTAATGAGAGAATCAAGCGCGATGGTTACTACTTGCGGTTCAACACCGAGGGTGGCGATCATTGCTTCAGGGTTGCCTGTTGGAGAGACCATCGGCATACCTCTCTTCGATAAATCTCTAGGATCATGAACCGGTTACGGCAATCCTTGACAAAAATAAATATATATAATAATCCTTCATTTGAAATCAGCATATCTATTATATCATTATTTTGGATTATATTGCCGCTTTTTCGGTAATAAAAATTAATAAATCCACTCCTCACCGCCTTTTTTTATGCCGATCGACTTGCGCTCCGCATACTTCTGGTTGCCCAGTATGTAAAAAAGCAGCGAATCTTCATCTTCGCTGATCACCTGCTTAAGCTCGATGAGCAAAGAGCGGAAGGTGGCCTCGGTCAGTTCACCTTCCAGAACCGAGTTTTGTACCCACGTGAGGTAACGCCGGGAAATTTTTAAAACCTTGCCGACCCGTTTTACATTAATATCGTAGACTAAAATTACATACATCGTTATTATCCTCGCTTCATCTACCAGCGGGTGACAAAAGGCCGGTAGGGCTGTTCACCGATAAGGTGCTTCTCCAGCTTGTAGATCTCCATCCGGATAAGTGTCTGGTAGCTAACATTGCGTTTAAGCCGGCGGTGATAGAAGGTGCTCGCCAGCTTCTCTTCAAACTCCTGTAAATAAAGCTTGCGTCCCTGCTCCTTTAAAAGGGTGATACCGCCGCGTTGTTCGAAGTTCTTCTTGCTCAGTATTTTTTTGCCGACCAGGCTGAAGAGAATTCGGTCAGCAATTATGGGCTTAAAAATTTCGGCAATATCGAGGTTTAAGGTAAACCGGCGGAAGTTGGTGGCATGCAAGAAGCCGATTCGCGGGTCAAGATGGGTTTTATAGATTTCTGTTAAAACTTTCATGTAAACAAGGGTGTTCCCGAAGCTGATTATGGCGTTGAGCGGGTCCTTGGGTGGGCGCTTGCTACGGCTCCGGTATTGAAAGTCTTCTTCGCCGATTATCTGGTTAAAGGAGGTGTAATAATGGGTCCGGGCGTTACCCTCGAGCGCCATCAGCTCTTCTATGCTGCGGGAATCGGCACATTTTTGAGAAAGATTGGCTATTGCAGAAAGCTGTTTCTGGACATCCTTGCCCCGGTTTTGGTAATAGCGTAGAACCTGCTGAATATTGGCCAGAGCACCGCCGACAAATTGTTTTGATAGTTGTATACGCTTTTTAAAATCAAGGTAATGCTCGGCCTGCTTCAAAATCATGTAGCCTGAATTATAATGCTCGCGGGGATAGAAGCTGCCGACATACTGACCGTGATAGCCAAAAAAATGCAGGATAACTTCATTTTCATGAGCGAATTCAAGGAACTTTTTATTTACATCTACTTCGCCGAATATGAAAATATCGCGCACGCCGGTAACCGGAAAGTAACGCTTGGCTTCTTCCGTATCCACGCAGATTGTATTGCCTTTTCTTTTTAAACGACCGCTTTGAAAAAGGTAGAGAGTTTTCTGCATACCCCTTCTCCTCCTATAATTACTAATGCCGGCAGGACCCAGTGCTGTTTATGCCCAGCACAGTTCAGCGTAAGCGCATTTGGGGCAGCGCCTGTTTTTATTCGGAGGCGGGGGCTGTTTCTCGTTAACCAAGGCGGTTATAGCTTCCTTAATCTCTGTGATTTGCTGGGACATAGCTTCATCAAGAAGCACCCGCTCTTTGCGCCGTTCTTCGGGAAAAAGCAGCTCACCTTCGGCCTCTATCCCCATTTCGGCCAGCTCGTGCAGATAGAAAGCCAGTTGTAGTTTCGCTGCCTCCCGGGCGCGAGAAGATTTTTTAACCTCTCCAATAACCAATTGCTTCTTGCCGCGGCGGATCAGGTCGAGGCAAAGATGGCCCAGGCGAATCTCTTTCTTTTCACGCCCATAAGATTGCTGATCAATCAACCGGCCCAGGGCCAGGTAGACGTTATCCTCATCAGGACAGATCTGCCTGGAGGCCAGCCACGCCTGGCGGGGGCAGACCGTGTAAGCCTGGACCAGGCTTCCGGTAACACGGATTTCGTTTTTCAATTCATTCAGGCTCTCTCTTAAGAATTAAGCTTAATGGTAATTTAACCTATCAATCGGCATGGGCCAAGGGCGCTTTATACCAGCTTTAATAGTAAGTTGTTACTATTGCTGTATTGAATGCAAAGGAGGGAATCTGTTTATGGCGCTCGATCTCGTTCATTACCCACTTGCGGGGGCCGACAATGGTAGCTCCATCAGTAATCATGGGGTTTTCGCCCAGCCTGGCAGGATTCATCCGGCCGGCTATTGACCGGACCTGCGCCTCCAAAGCTGCACCTTCTCTTTGCCGGGGCTGGAGCTCGGGAGGATAATCAGGGTTTACATTCAGATTGGTATCATGCGAAGCTATAATGTCATCCGCTTTGGCAACGGCATGTTTTATCTCTATAGGATCGTTCTTTTCTGTTTAGACTGTGGCGGTATTGCCTTTCAGCTAGAGGCTTGAGGGGCTTTAAAGCCCGTGATTTTACTTGTTCTGCGGGGGTTGTTTGAGTTTTTCCTGTTCCTTCCGCTTCTTCTTCAGATTTTCTAACGCTCGGATGGCGTAGTCCAGACGGATGTCGTCCGGATCTTTCGAGGAGCTTCGGGGGATGTCCCCTTGGAACGTCATTTGAGTACGCTTCATAGCTGTCAAAGCCTCCTTCCTTTTTCAGGATATAATAATTTTCTCTTGGGATCAATCCAATCTTATTGATAATGCAATGAGGTTCTACAAATCTTTTCCTATCCTCATAGCGCTCTAGTGCACGAGATGCTGCCTCTTCTGGCGGCAAATCAACATAGTGTAAATGAACCTCATAACCTGCTTTTTGCTATCATAGTTTCAATTCCTCATAGGTAGGCTGAGAACGGAGTTTCTCCGCCGCGCAGTGGAACGACTTCGCAAGTTTCAATTCCTCATAGGTAGGCTGAGAACAAAAATAAATTCGCTGCAATGTTAGAGAAAAATTAGTTTCAATTCCTCATAGGTAGGCTGAGAACTAGACGCACTAATAAAATTGAACATGAAAGATGTAGTTTCAATTCCTCATAGGTAGGCTGAGAACACCTGGAGGAAGTACAAGACGAGCTCTATGTCCTTGTTTCAATTCCTCATAGGTAGGCTGAGAACCACCCTGGAGGCATGGTGCCGTTGCGGGTACCATACTTTCAATTCCTCATAGGTAGGCTGAGAACTCTTCACGCCCCATGATTTGCCCCTTGCCTGCTCCCCTTTCAATTCCTCATAGGTAGGCTGAGAACCAAGGGGAAAGCGCGGTCGATACACAGCGTGTACTCCTTTCAATTCCTCATAGGTAGGCTGAGAACTGTCGTGGTGTGAAGCATACATAACTCAGGCTTTGGGGTTTCAATTCCTCATAGGTAGGCTGAGAACTTTGAATTGATGCCTCAGCAATAGTGGCGGCTTCAGGTTTCAATTCCTCATAGGTAGGCTGAGAACCCGACTTACATCCAGGGCTACCTCATACGCCACATTCAGTTTCAATTCCTCATAGGTAGGCTGAGAACGGGTATAGGGAAGCGGAGGTTGGAGGCATTACTGGTGTTTCAATTCCTCATAGGTAGGCTGAGAACGCAGGATTGCCTGGAGGGGTTTGCGATTATTAACGGGTTTCAATTCCTCATAGGTAGGCTGAGAACTCAGCGACGCCGAAATAAACCGGCTTGTCAAATTCTAGTTTCAATTCCTCATAGGTAGGCTGAGAACGGGTATAGGGAAGCGGAGGTTGGAGGCATTACTGGTGTTTCAATTCCTCATAGGTAGGCTGAGAACTGAAAGAGCGCTGGGAAGAGTTCAAGGCTGAAGTTAAGGTTTCAATTCCTCATAGGTAGGCTGAGAACGGAGCTTTTCCTTCGCTGTAGCTGCTAATGCATAATGTCCAGAGATAGACGGTGTTAAATGTCCTTGGTTTGACGGAATGCTGACAAAATACCCCCTGGGGCATTACTAGCTCAGCAATTTCCCTAGGGGGTTTTGA
>Ga0116188_1001090_pt1 | contig 24425 bp, 23 predicted proteins | sample AD_JPNTR2_MetaG_FD_89807 | JGI IMG/M metagenome (GOLD analysis project Ga0116188, IMG submission 89807) | Active sludge microbial communities of municipal wastewater-treating anaerobic digesters from Japan - AD_JPNTR2_MetaG | ecosystem: Engineered > Bioreactor > Anaerobic > Digestate | place...
CACCAGGACAGGTAAGAATAAAGAGCGAAATCTCAGCTGAAAAGCATGGAACTACCCTGTCCTTTTATAAGGGGCTTGTTCCTCAGATGGAAAAAGTATTGGACCCTCAACTGGAGCTCTTTTTACCTTCAAAAGGAAAAACTGCTCTCTTCCCTTTTCCTCTAGGGAATATAACAATAGGAACTGTGGTAGAGGCAGGCTCTGATGTCACCCAATTTAAAGTAGGAGATAGAGTATGGGGATATCTACCTGTCAGAGAAACACATACTGTGGATGAAAAAAGAGTAAATCTTATTCCATCAGGGTTAACCGATGAAGAGGTCCTATGTATAGACCCTGCAGTCGTGGCATTGATGTCGGTACGAGAGGGAAGATTCAGCCTTGGAGACAGGGTAGCGGTGTTCGGGCTTGGAGCCATAGGTTTATTAACAGTTCAGATGTCTAAACTCTGTGGGGCTACTTTTGTTATCGCTGTAGAACCTGTAGAAGAGAGAAGAAAATTAGCTGAGAAGTATGGGGCTGATCTTACTATTGACCCAGATACCGGAGATACCGGATTAAATGTAAAATTAGCCACAGATAGGAAGGGGGTAGATGTATCGATAGAAGTAAGTGGTTCATACAAAGCCCTGCATGAGAGTATAAGAGCTACAAGATATGGTGGAACAATAGTACCTACCTCTTTCTATCACGGTGAGGCAGAAGAGTTGAATCTTGGAGAAGAGTGGCATCTTAACCGACAGGTTATGGTTTCTGGAGCCAGGGTAGAAAGTGAACCCTATAGAGATTATCCCCGTTGGGATAGGACAAGAGTTTATAATACAGTCATAGAGCTTTTTCAGAAGAAAAAGCTCTCCGTTGAAGGATTCTTACATATTGTAGATTTTGAAGATGTACTGGAAGCTTACCAAACACTGGAGAAAGAACCAAATAAGTGGATAAAGCTGGGAGTAAGATATGGGAGATAGATAATAAAGCTATAGTACCTTATTCTATCCAATTTAACTCTTGCCAGACTGTGTCCATTCTTCAGCGATTTTGAGATATTACCCTTCGTTTATTTAAGAATTATATTCTCTATCTCTTACCAACTAAAAGTGCAACGGTCACTATGAGTATGTTATAATATCCAAATAAAACAGAAGGGAATTTAGTATATGTTTCACGTGAAACATTGGAGAGTTGTATGGGAAAGATAATCGCTGTTGCGAACCAGAAGGGTGGAGTAGGGAAAACCACCACAGTTATAAATTTGGGATTTGCCCTATCCGAACTGGGTAAGAGGGTCCTTCTGGTAGATGGAGACCCTCAGGGAAACTCCACTAGCGGGATAATTCAAAAGAGGAATATAAAACCAAATCTATATGATGCGTTGCTCTGTGATATCTCTGTAAAAGAAGTAATACTCCCCCTTAAAGATGGAAAGACTTCTATAAGAGATAATATCAGTCTGATACCTTCAAACCTAGAACTTGCAGGGGCAGAGATTGAACTTGTGCCGGTATTTTTAAGAGAGTTAAGATTAAAAAAAGTACTGGAACCAGTAAAAGATGACTATGACTATATCTTTATTGACTGTCCCCCATCTTTAGGACTTCTTACCGTTAATGCGCTATCTGCATCACAATACGTTTTAATTCCTCTCCAGTGCGAGTATTATGCACTGGAAGGTATATCTCAATTACTGAAGACTATTGAGCTTATTAAGAAAGACTTGAACCCAGCATTAGAGATTCTTGGTATTCTACTGACCATGTATAATAGAACGATCCTGGCTCAGCAGGTATTGGATGAAACGAAGAGATTCTTTAAGGATAAAGTCTTTAATACCCTAATCCCAAGGAATGTAAGACTAAGTGAAGCTCCAGGTTTTTCCCTCTCTATCTTTGAATATGCGCCTGATTCTTCAGGGGCTGGTGCGTATAGAGAGCTGGCAAGGGAGTTGATGAATATTGGAAAATAAAAGGTTAGGCAGAGGTCTCTCAGCGCTAATCCCTAGCGAAGAAAAGAAAAAAGGGGTGGAAGAGATCGAAGTCGACAGGATAGTCCCTAATCCTAACCAGCCCAGGGAATCTATAAACGAAGAGAACATTAGAGAATTGGCAGAATCAATAAGAGAAAAAGGTATCTTACAACCCATACTGGTTAGAAGAAAGGATGATAGATATTACGAGGTTGTTGCTGGAGAAAGGAGATATCTTTCTGCAAAATTATTAGGGCTGAATAGAGTACCTGCCATAATCTTAGATATTGATGAGAAAGAGGCATATGAAATATCTCTGGTAGAGAACATACAGAGAGAGGACCTAAATCCAATAGAAAAAGCAGAGGCTTTCAAAGACTATATAGATAAATACAGAGTAACACACGAAGAATTGGCAAGGAAAATCGGTATAAGCAGGACAGAAATAACCAATCTGTTAAGACTTCTTCAACTTCCCCAGGAAATAAAGGAGGAGGTGAAGAAAGGGACTCTTACATATGGACATGCTAGGACACTTTTAAGTTTAGAAAGTATTGATTCCCAGAAAGAAATAGCAGAAAAGATCATCAATGAGAGGCTATCTGTGAGAGAAACCGAAGAACTGGTAAGCAAAAAGAGAGAGATTAGAGAGATACCAGAGATAAGAGCTCTTGAAAGTAAGCTCCAAAATTATTTAGAGACCAGAGTAAAAATACAGCCACAGTCTCCTGAGAGGGGAAGAATAACTATAGAGTACAAGAGCTTAGAAGAATTAGAGAGGATCATAGGGAAATTTCTGGAATGAATGGAAAACTTGCTGGATTACTTGCTGTTGTACTGGCATGTATTTTCTGGGGTACCTCCTTTTCAGTGTCAAAGATGTTATTAACACAGGTCTCTCCATTTGAACTGGCCTTCACAAGATTTTTGTTAGCATCTATATTCTCTTTCTTTTTATTTTTCCCAAAGGTAAGGACAGCTCCCCTAAAATGGGAATATCAGAAACATTTATTTATGGCTGGATTTTTAGGTGTCACCCTGTATTTTATCTTTGAAAACTGGGGACTAAAATTTACTTCTGCATCAGAAGGAGCATTGCTTGTAGGTTCTTTCCCAGCGTTGAGTCTTATGTTAGAGATGTTTAAAGACAAGAAAAGTCCCTCATTAAATAGGGTATTGGGGATAGCGCTATCTCTTCTTGGTGTAACTTTTATCGTAGGAAACGCAGGTATAAAATTAAATATAGACAATTTATTTGGAGATTTTCTGATACTTCTTTCTGGACTGTCCTGGATACTGTATAATCGGCAGATAAAGAGGGTTAATCATATATATCCGTATGAGGTACTTACCACCTTCCAGATGATATATGGAACAATACTCTTTATTCCCCTTTTATCCTTTACAGGACTGAGTTTTCCCAAAGGGACAGAAGGTATCCTGGGTGTACTTTATTTAGCATTCTTCTGTTCAGCACTGGGATATTTACTCTATAATTATGGACTTAGAAGATTAGAATTAACTCAAGTAGTCAATACGCTCAACCTGATTCCACTTTTCGGCGCTATATGGGGTGTGATATTCTTAAGAGAAACGCTGGGAGTCTGGGAAATTTTGGGAGGATTATTTATTATCCTGGGGGTCAGTTTAACTACCTGGAGGTAGAAGAATTTGGGATTTATTCAGATTAACCTGAATACAGAATTAAAATTAAAAAGAGGAGGTATCGTAAAATGCCTAAAGGTATAAAATTTCTCTCTGTTTTTATCACCCTGTGCATTATATTAAGCACAGGTGCGTCTGGATTTGCACAGAAAAAGACTATCAGGATGGATGCCAGGGATTATTATCCCAGAGAAAGACTCAGCACTGACAGGTGGAATCCTCCAACTTATCTCTGGAAATTAGAGAAAGAGTACGAGAGACTGCATCCAGATATAGATATACAGTTTATAAGACCACCTGAAGGTATGGATGCAGATGTATGGTTAACCACCCAGCTGACAGGAGGTACAGCTCCAGAGATATCAGAACAATTATTCTCTGAGGTCAATCGAAACGCTTACAAGGGATGGTATGTCGATTTAGCTCCATTTCTTGAAAAACCCAACCCATATGTGAAAGATAATAAAAAGTGGAAGGATATCTTTCTGGAGATAGCTATAGCAACAGGTAAGGCTGCTGACGGAAAGAGTCAGTATGTTCTTCCCACAGGTATCACCGGGACAGCTATCTTTTACAACAAGGACATCTTTAAGAAGGTTGGGATAAGACCACCATCTACATGGAAGGAATTTATGGACATACAGGAGAAGATAAAGCGTGCTGGCTATATACCATTTGCATTTCCTATGGCGGGAGAGAAGATGAGAGCTAACTGGAGCCTCAGGACAATACAGGATATGATTCTGGACTCCAAAATGGCTGAGATAAAAGGAGTTAAAGGGAAGATAAAAAGAACCGCCATAGAAGCCTCCGCTATAAGTCAGAAGGAGCTGGTTCAAGCTATAAAGAGAGGAGTATATAGTGCCAGGGATCCGCAATGGCAGGAACAGTTAAGACTATTTAAGGAATGGTCCAAATACTGGGAGGATGGATACCTTGGAGTGGACTCCCAGGGTGCCTATATGCTCTTTATAAATGGGCAGGCGGCGATGATGTATGAGAGTGCTGCACAGATAAAACCTGTAGAGGTGGACCCTCTGAGAAAGTTCGAATATGGACTTTTTTACTTTCCAAGAATCACTAAGGAAAGCTCTCCCTATGCAACTGGAATCTCTGCCGCTGCGGTTGGAGGAGTAACCGGGGCTGGTAGCTGGATTATCCCATATACAACCAGTAATAAAAGACTGGTTGATGAAACGATAGACTGGCTGATGTTTATAACCGCCCCTCAAAATTATATCCCCATGGCAAATGACCTTGGAGCTGCTGCTCCGGCATTAAAGGCGAGAAAGGGATTAGATAAAAGATTGGAGCCATTTGTCAAATCTTTGGAGAGAGGAGTTTTCAGGATAGAATCATTCTATAGGGGTCTCACCAGAGAGTATGCCGAGGCTTTCTATCAGATACTACAGCAGTATTTAGCCGATAAACTAACACTACAGCAGGCATGCGAGCAGATTCAGGTAGAGATGGAAAAGGCAGCCAACGCTCTCATAGATACCCACCCGGAATGGGGAATAAAGAAATAATCAGCCCTGGGGGAACAATGAAAAAACTTTTTAGAGAGATAATTAAGAATAGAAATTGTTATTTATTACTGCTCCCTACATTTATTCTACTTTTCGTCTTTGAATACTATCCTGCACTCTCAGCAGTGTATTATTCTTTCTTTGAATGGGATGGCTTTACTCCTCCCAGATACGTGGGGCTAGAAAATTTTATCCAGCTAATCTTTAAAGATACAGTTATGGCTATCTCTGCCAAAAACATAACTATCCTTACCCTGTTTCGGGTAATAATAGCTATTACTGTACCCCTATTCGCAGCAGAATTGATCTTCGGCATCTTTAATACAAAGATGGCATATATCTACAGGACACTGCTTGTTATACCGATGGTTGTTCCATCTATGGTAAACTTGCTGGTATGGAAGTTTGTCTATAATCCTCAGTACGGACTTTTGAATCAATTTTTAAAGGCTATAGGACTCTCCAATCTCTGCAGAGCTTGGTTAGGAGATTTTTCCACCGCACTATACGCTATTCTATTTTTGGGTTTCCCCTGGATATCCAGTCTGTGGTTTTTGATATTCCTGGCCGGGTTACAGAACATTTCAACAGATATATTTGATGCTGCCAAGATTGATGGGGTTACAGGGTTGAAAAGGATAAGATTTATAGATATACCTCTGATACTGGGACAGATCAAGTTAATCCTTATACTCAGTACCATAAATGCTCTCCAGGGATACGTAGGTATAATGGTGCTGACAAATGGGGGACCAGGTAACAGTACCATGGTCCCAGGTTTGTACCTTTATAACAATGCATTCTACTTTAATAAGATGGGGTATGCCTGCAGCATAGGGATGATACTTTTTTCTATCCTCCTGGTACTGACCTATATAAACCTGAAATATATAAGGTCTTCGGAGGAAGGCTGATGAGACTTGCTGAGTTTAAACATGACCTGCCCTTTCATATAGTCATAGTCATTCTGGTTTTTATAAGTATATATCCATTTATCTTTATGTTAATCTCCTCTTTTAAAACAACAGAGGAGGTCTTCCATAATTTTTTTGGACTTCCCTCTTCTCTGGAGTATAGAAATTATCTTGATGCCTGGAAAGAGGTCTCTCCTTTTTTGTTGAACACCATAATTGTCAGTGTGATTACCATGTTTGGAGTCCTGGTCTTATCTTCAATTGATGCCTATATATTCACCCGATTTGACTTCCCTGGTAAAGATATCCTCTTTTTCCTCATACTCTCTCTACTTATGATTCCAGGCATATTGACGCTTGTCCCTAGATTCCTGGTGGTCAGAGACCTCAAACTGCTGAATACCTACTGGGCACTTATCCTGCCATACATAGCTGGAGGACAGGTTATGCCGATATTTATACTTAGAAGCTTCTTCTCTTCCATACCTAAAGAGCTGTTTGAATCTGCCAAGATTGATGGTGCATCAGAGACACAATGTTTTCTAAAGATAACCATCCCTCTATCGAAATCTATCCTCTTTACCGTTGGACTAATGAACTTCCTCAATATATGGAACGAATATATATGGCCTCTTGTAACTGTAACAGAACCAAAACTTTTCCCTATAACCGTTGGCTTGGTAGTTTTTCAAAGCAGATATGCTGGAAGTGCAGCCTGGGGTCCTCTCTTTGCCGGTTACACTATAGCCAGTATCCCCATAGTAATACTGTTTCTCTTCACTATGAAGTACTACATTGCAGGTATTACAAGCGGTGCCCTAAAGGCATAAGAATGGGAGGAGACAGATGAAGATTCTATTAATTGATATAGATACACTGAGGGCTGATCACCTTGGTTGCTATGGGTATGGGGTCAATACAAGCCCAAACATAGATAGACTATCACAGGATGGTGTGGTCTTTCTCAACGCTTTTGCAGCTGGTATTCCCACTACCCCATCTCATACCAGCATATTTACCGGTTTGCACAGTATAACTCACAGGATAGTTGCTCACGGTTCAGACTCAATCATTGATCCAGATATCCCTCTACTACCGGAGATTCTAAGGGATAATGGGTACAGAACTGCAGCGGTCGACAACCTGTACAATGTGAAACCATGGTTTGCAAGGGGGTATGAGTACTATATAAATCCCAAATCGAAAAGTCTCCATCATATAAGAGCTGAAGAGATAACTTACGAAGCTATAAATTGGCTTAAAGCTCATTGTAATGAGGATTTTTTCCTCTTCCTGCACTACTGGGACCCTCACTCACCATATCTACCTCCAGATAGATACAAAGATATATTTTACAGGGGTAAAGACCCGTTTGATCCGGATAATAAGAGTATGGAGCCTGCAAGAAAGCAGATACCATACCCCTTCTTTAAGAGATGGCATTATGATTTATTGGGTAATCCAACAGATGCAGACTATATAATAGCCCAGTATGATGGAGAGATAAGATACGTTGATGATTCGATAGGAGAATTGCTGGAATATCTCAGGTCTCTGGGTATATACGAGGATACACTGATAATTCTCACCTCAGACCATGGAGAGAATATGACAGAGCATAACTTTTTCTTTGACCATCAGGGACTGTATGACGCTACCATTCATATACCACTTATAATAAAAATCGAAGATAAGTTTAGAGGTAGAAAAATCTCTCCCCTTGTTCAGAATATAGATATAATGCCAACCATTCTAGAACTGCTGGATATGGAGAAGGATATAAAAACAGATGGTCAATCCCTTATACCACTGATAAATAGTGAATGCGAATATCTATACAGGGAAATTGTCTCTACAGAATGTACCTGGAGAGCTGGAATATCTATCCGGACGGAAGGATGGAAGTTTATAAAGACGATAGACCAGGGTTTATATGAGAAACCATCCAGAGAACTTTATAACCTGAAAGATGACCCTGATGAAGAGGTCAGCCTGGCTGATAAAGAGAAAGAGATATTAGATGAGCTGGAGCTAAGACTGACCAGATGGCTTGATAGTAAATTAAAAAATAAACCAAATCCCATAACGATTCAAACTGAAAAGGGAATCCCAGCAAGAAAATGGGTGGAGAATGTCCTCAAAGACCTCCATCTAACCTGGGATGACTGGGTAGAAAAACAGAGATTTATATAAATAAAGGTAGGGCTTGAAGCCCTACCTTACATCTTCTACATCTATAATCTTTCCCGTATCTAGAGATCTTATAGCCGCTTCTATTACCCTCTGAGCTTCCAACCCTTCAACGCCTGATCCATCTATATCTTCAGGTCTTACACCATTAGTTATCTCTTCTAAGAACTTGTGAATCCTATCTCTAAATGTATCATTAAAATCTCTAAAGCCACCAAATACCGGATTTGTATATACTCTCTTCTCCAGATCACCGGCTGGGTACAGTGTTGCTTCTCTCCACATATCCTCTATTACAAGACGTCCCCTTATACCAGCAACCTCACATCTCTCCATGGGATGTCCTCTTTCTATATCGTAACTGCTGGTAAGGTGACCTACTGCTCCATTTTTGAATTTCATATTGATAGATGCCGTGGACCATATGGTTCTTCCTGGAGCCTTCATTGCAAAGCACTGTACCTTCTCGACCTGACCGCCAAATTGCTGCATTATGTTCACTGAATGTGGATTTAGAGCTTTAAGATGATAGTAGGGGGATTCAAAGTCCTGAAATTTACCAATCCATAATGACATATTTATAAAGAGCAAAGCTCCTATCTTACCCTCATCAAACCATCTCTTAGCAGTCCTGAATGCAGGGGTAAATCTATGGTTTAAATCTATAGCAAAACAGAGGTTCTTCTCCCTTGCCAGATCTACCATCTTCTGAGCCTTAACAATATCATTACATATCGGTTTTTCACACAGTACATGACATCCTGCTTCCAATGCCTGGATTGTTGGTTCAAAGTGGTCACTGGAGTATTCATAGCCCCCAGTAGCAACACTGCACACATCAGGAGAAAGCTCTCTTAGCATTGTTTGTGCATCTGTATACCAGGGAACACCCAACCTCTTTCCAGCTTTTTCTGCCCTCTCAGGGATAATATCACAGACCCCTACAAGTTCTGCCAGACTGTCTTCCTTATATATATCTGCATGTAGATTACCTATAGGACCAAGACCTATAACACATACCCTTAGCATAATCCTACTCCTTCTTCTTATCCAATAGAGCCTGGATTCTCTTTGCCGCCTCTGGGGAACCTATATACAGTGTTTCATACGCCTGTTGAGAGCTCTTGAATGGACCACATCCATATCCATGCCAATCTAGATTTGTATACATTGGATTTGTTCTGCCTGTCTCTTCTTCTCTCTTTTTTATATGTTTTTGCATCCTGTCTTCTAGGAATTTGACAACTTCAGGTTCTTCTTCAGCAAGATTATGATTCTCCTCTGGATCTTCGATAAGATTATACAGCTCAATCTCTGGCTTAAAGTGGAAATCAGGCTCCAGTGCATGGATAAGTTTCCACTCTGGGGTACGCCATCCATGTTTACGCATCCAGGTGCATTCAGTTATGTAAAACTCAGGGTCCTCTACCAGCTTCTCGCCCCTCATAAGCGTAACAAGATCTCTACCATCAAACTTAATATCCGCATCAATCCCCATAAGATCCAGTATAGTTGGCATAATATCTTTGAGCTGTACATAGCTATTGAATCTCTTTCCAGCTGGGACCTTTCCTGGAAGTTTAAATATAAGAGGAACCCTCAATGTGCAATCATAAAGTCCGTGATGGTCAAAATAACAATCATGATCATAGAGTGTCTCTCCATGATCGGCTGTTATTACTACAAGTGTATCCTCCTCTATCCCTAAAGACTCAATAGTGGTAAATATATTCTTTATACAGGCATCCATATAAGCTACAGCCCCATCATACTGGGCTATTATATAATCCTTATCTGTACATCCAGGGGGAAACCAGGTGAGGAAGAAATCACGGAATGGCTTAAATGCATATACAGGCTCTAAGGATTTATTATCAGGGTCATACTCATCCCCACCATAGAACATCCTTTCAAATGGACCCGGGGGTAAATAGGGAGCATGAGGATCCATATGTCGTAAAAAGAGGAAGAAAGGTTTATCCTCTTTTACCAGACGCTTCAGTTCCGGTATGGTGACTGCATTCAGATTCTCTGCCTTTGGACTCCTTCCCTCCTCATAAGAACCCCATCCAGCATACTCAAGGTAGTTCTGAAAACCTCTGGATGCAGGATTTCCTTTAAATCCAACGCAGGTTGTATTATAGCCGTTTTCAGCCAGCACCTCGGGTAGTGTAACAACCCCCTCTGCCAGATCTCCTTTATGTCTAAGGGCAACAACGTTTGTTCCAAAGGCATCCAACCCTGTAAGCATACCTGCGTAACCAGATGTTGTGGGGATATGTGGGCTGAAGGTGTTCATAAAGACACACCCATCCTCTGCAAATCTGTCAATGTGTGGTGTGGTAAGTCTATGATATCCATAAAGGCTCATATGATCTGCCCTCAGACTATCTATACCAATTAATATCAGATTGATCTTTTTATCCATTAAAGCCTCCCTTATAATTATCTTGCTCCAAGATATTTTAGACAGGCGTTGAGATATCCATAGCTCTCTGAAGCTATAGCTACCACCTCTGGAAGAGGAAGCTGTAACGCTCCTATAACCTCCAGGACTACAGGACCTGAGTATCTCCCATCAACCATAGCCTTACAGTATCCCATAAGATTTATATCACCACGACCACAGGCCTGCATTGCAGGTGCTCCAGGACCAGCAGTTCTCCCCTTACAATCCCGTATATGTATATGTTTTACCCTGGATATCACCTTTGGTAAAGCCTCCTCTGGATTTTCCCCTGCCCTATAGATATGACTTGGATCCATATCTATACCAAAGAATGGAGAATCTATCCTTGACATAGCCTCTAATGTGGTGGGGGTATTGTATATGGCACATCCCACATGAGCCTTAACACAGAGTGTTACCCCATACTCTCCTGCTATATCAGAGAGCTTTTTTAACTTATTTATTGAGTTTTCCAGGTCTTCTGGCACATTAGATTTTCCACCCGGACCCACATTCACTATTGGATTTCCCAGTTCTTTGCTGGCTTCGAAAGCCTTTATCAATCTATCCTCATCTAAAGAGGCTACCTCCATGGAGAGAATCTCCAGACCATTATCTCTTACTGTACTTTTGACCATATCGGTCTGTTCCTGCCACCTGTCCAGTTCCAGGTGCTCACACATACCTTTTATAGCAGAGATTTCAACCCCATCGTAGCCTGCCAGTGCAATATACTTGCAGGCGGTAGCAAAATCGAACCCGCCAAATAAAACAGAATTTACTCCCAGTTTTATCATTAAACCTCCTCCACATCCACAATACTGCCGGTTTCCCAGGACTTTATAGCCGCCTCTATTATAAGCTGAGCCTTTAATCCGTCCTCTCCTGATGCCTCTATCTCATCATACCTTGCTCCAGATTCTATCTGATCTATCCATACACCGATACGGTCCTTGAATGTCTCATTGAAAGAACGCATACCACCAAGATAACTGTAGCTCTCTGTCTCGATACTGAATCTGTTATAGAAATGCAGATGCTCACAGGCATCCTCCAGGACAAAACGACCCTTCGAACCGACAACTTCACATCTCTCCAGACCATAGCTACCACCGGCATCATAACTCCCTGTAAGTGTTCCTATCACACCATTCTTGAATTCAAGTAATATCTGAGTATTTGACCATATCGTTCTACCTTCACCTTTTTTCATAAAGGCAGCTACCCTTTTCACATCCCCACAGAAGTATCTCATCACATCAAATGAATGGGGATGAAGAGCTCTTAAGTGAAACCAGGGGGAAGATTCATTCGGATTATTAATCCACATACGCATATTTATCATATTTATGCTACCGAGTCTTCCGTCTTCCATCCACTGTTTTGCCCTGCGTGCAGCTGGAGTAAATCTATGGTTTAGATTAATCCCATAAGGGATCTGTTTACTCTTAGCCAGTGCTACCATCTTTTTAGCACATTCTATGTCATTAGAAATAGGCTTTTCTCCGAGAACAGGTATACCTCCCTCCAACAATTCCATTGTCGGAACAAAATGGTCTCCGCCATTCTCTTTTCCCGCAGTTGCCATACTGCAGGAATCCAATAATATGCCACTGGCTAACATCTCTTTTACACTGTAGAATGCCTTCGCCCCATATTTTTCTGCAGCCCTATCAGCTTTTTCTCTGATAATGTCACATACTGCTACGATCTCTGTCTTTGGATTCTCCTTGTAGACACCTGCATGGATATTCCCTATGTTTCCCATTCCAACTATTCCAACCTTTAGAGTCATTTCAGACCTCCTCTTCTATTTTTTGATGTAACTATAAGATTATATCATCTTATCAATAAATTTCCTTCTAAATACCCCATAATCATCATTCTGAATTTAAAAAACTACAAAAACAGAAATCTTGCATACTCTTAATTATATTAGAAGCTATTGTATTGACAGGGCATACAGGGGATTTACCTTTTGAATTTTATCTATAATTCTTATATCCAATTCTTTAATTAGTTCTGGAATTAATTGTTTTTCGACATATGTATAGGGACGAAATTTTTCTTTACCTCCATCTTTTTCCCCCACACTGTACTGCCCAGCATCTTGAGAGAGAAGAATCTGAGCGGTAAATCCCTTTTCAATTGTTTCTTTAATAAGCTGAACATGATATCCTATCGGCTTTATACCGATCCAGTCGTACTCTACATAGCATCCCTCATCAGCTAATTTAAATATTGTATTTTTATCCTCAATACTATCTGCGTGGGCAATAATCAATTTGCTGGCTGGTACTTTATACTTTTTTATAATTTCAAGTACCTGCATTGCACATTCTTTTTCTCCTGTATGACACATAATTGTTAAGCCAGTCTCATGATAGGTGATACATGCAGCACTTACAACTTTATTGTCAATCTCACTTAGAGGACCTTTATCTACCGCTACCTTAATTATCCCAGGTTTTATTCCAGTTCCACCTATACCCCTGTTCCATTCTTCAACCCAAATTTTTGCTATCCCCCTTTCATCCTTACCATAGAAAAACGAAGGTATATGCTTGTCATTGCCTGCGGCAAAACATCCTGTACTTGTAAGTATATGTATATCCAAAAGCTCTGATAATTTTCTTAATACCAGGACATCTCTTCCAAAAAATTGAGGGGTACAGTCTACAAAACATTTATATCCCAAATCTTTTATCTCCTCCAGAAATGGATAAACAATATCTATCACATTAGACATCTCATAGTCATTATTTGAAGTGTACTCTGCTCCTCTAAAATCAATAATTACATGTTCATGAGTCAAGGTCTTCCCAGGATTGGAATCTTCTACTGGACCCCTTACTGTCATTATCATAGTCTAAATCTCTCCTCGAAAGTAGAATTAAGGGCGAGGACACCATATTTAAAATCACTTTTATACCGATGGTCCTCCAACCTCTTCAAGGACACTGCATATAGTTTCTATGTTCTCAAGAGGGACATCGGGTTCACATTCGGCTATAAGCATCAGCCCTCCTTCAGGGCTGTTTAATTTCTCCACAGCATCTTTTATATGTCTCCTTATCTCCTCTGGAGTAGCAAATGGGAATAACTGTCTATCAAGGTCCAGATCTATGCACACCTTACCTTTTGCATTTTTTACCAGCCCCTCTACTGTGTTTGCCCTCACCTGGGGATTTAATATGTTAACTCCACACTCTATAAGGTCATCTATGATCTCAATGATATGTCCATCTGAATGGAGATATACATATACATTTTTCTCCCTGCATAAACCAAACATCTTTTTATAGCAGGGCTTCAGATATTTTCTAAATTTCTCCGGGCTTATCGGTAATCTATCCTGATTCCCCAGGTCATCTCCAAAATACATGAGGTCTACCCCCAACTCAAGCCATTTATTTATGAACTTTATATTATAGTCCAGAACCATACTGATCAGCTTTTCCAGTCTCGGGTCATCGGTAGCTATATCTATCATTAGATTCTCAAAACCTCTAAGATAGAACAGCCTCATATACATAGAGCCATGAGGTAAGCCTCCAGTAGCTAGTTTACCCTGAGATCTTCTCTCCTTAAGAGACTCTCTTATCTTATCCCAGTCTGGCGTTCCTCCCCTTTCCTCCTGAACTATCGGGTCAGGAGGAATATACGAATCAAGTTTTCCCCAATCATCGAGGGGGAACTTCACGACCATTCCATCAAGACCTTCCTCTATATTTTCCCAGACACATCCCCAGCTATCAGTAAATCCACCCTTCCTGTAACCAGGGTCTTTTATAGCATCAAAATCTATACTTCCCTCTCTATAGTCCGGAAATATTACAGGATGCCTCAGGATTATATCTTCCAATTTTCCCCTGTACTTTCTCCATGTTGCAGGCATAAGACTCACCCTGCAAGGAATCCATCGAGGATTTTTAAAATTAATAGCTCTAAGATAATTTTCCAATCTTTCCTGTATAGAATAATCCATTAATCTTCTCCTCCTTTCTTTCCCATTAGTATATCAAAATTTATGTTATTATATTAGTGTCATTAAAATAAAGGAGTTTTGCCTATGATTTCTAAAAAAAAGAAGATAAGTATAATAGATGTTGCCAGGGTGGCAGGTGTATCTCCTGCCACTGTATCCCGTGTCCTTAATAAGACCGCAAGGGTAAGCCCCGAACTTTCTGGCAGAGTTATCTCCGCTGTGAAGGAGTTAAACTATGTCCCTGATCCTTTTGCCCACGGTATGAGGACAAAAAGAACAAAAACTATAGGGCTTATTATCTCTGACATAACCAATCCATTTTTCCCGGAATTGGCAAGAGGAGCTGCAGATTGTATAAGCTCATCTGGATACTCCCTTATCCTCTGTAATACCGATGCCGAGCCTCGTAAGGAAAAAGAATATGCTCAACTGCTTCTCAATAAAGGTGTTGACGGACTTATGTTTACCTCTTTGAGAGTGGGGGTAGAGAATATTCGCTCGATTATGGATGAAGGTATCCCCTGTATACTTGCCGGGCGAAAGACAGATGATATAAAAGGTCTTAATCATGTGGTAACCGATAACTATAAGGGTGGATGTATCGCTGGCGGGTATCTTTTTAAACTTGGACATAGAAGATTTCTTCATGTCTCTGGACCCCTGGATAACTCTACCGGAAAAGAGAGGTTGGCTGGATTTCTCGATACATTGAGGGAATATGGCGTGGATGAAAGAGATATAACTATTATAAATGGTGACTTTACGATGAAAGGTGGATATGAGAGTGCAGAAAAGATACTTACATTGAAACCATACCCTTCCGCCATATTTTTTGCAAATGATGCTATGGCGATAGGCGCTCTGCAAAAATTCTGGGAAGAGAGGATAGATATACCAGAAGTATTTTCCATTATAGGTTTTGACAATGTAAGGATTTCTGCACTCATCGCTCCTCCGCTTACAACTGTAAGTCAGGAGATATATGAGATTGGAAGATTATCAGCCGAGATACTTATAAAAATAATAGAGGGTGAAAGGGGAGAAAATATCATCCTAGAACCAAAACTTATAGAGAGGAGATCTTGCAGATGTACAGGGTGAGTTTTGTAATTCAGTATGAGAATAGAGAGAACCTGGAGAAATATGCCAGCTTAATAGCTTCTTCAGGTTATAATGGCATAGAGATTGGTATAAAGGACCCCAGAGTTATAAATCACGGGGAGATAGAAGATATCATCTCCAGATTTAACCTGTCTGTCCCGGCACTGGGAACAGGAAGAGCATTCACCGAAGATAAGGTATCCCTATCAGACAATAATGAGATGATAAGAATGGACGCAATTGAGAGGTTAAAGGCTCACATAGACCTTGCCAGCAAATTCTCCAGTATGGTGATTGTTGGTCTTATAAGGGGTAATACTAGTAATGATCAGGATATTAACCTTGTGAGAGATGCTCTCAGGGATATATGTGAGTATGGTAATTCAAAGGGGGTAAGAGTACTCTTAGAACCAATAAACAGATACGAGGTCAACTGGCTCAATACGGTGGAGGATACTTACAATTTTATAAAAGACTCAGGCTTAAGTAATACTGGACTTCTCATCGATACATTTCATATGAATATAGAAGAGCCATCTATCGCCAGCTCAATCTTCAGATTTAGAGACCTTGTCTGGCACGTTCATATAGCAGATAGCAACAGACTATCCCCTGGAATGGGACATATAGATTTTAAAGATATATTCAGAGTACTGTCGGCTATCGATTACAACGGATTTATATCTGCTGAGCTTATAAATAAGCCAAGTGTAGAATCATCTATTACCCAAACGATGAAATATTTAAAGGGTATACTATAAAAATTTTAGGAGGTAAAAGTATGAAAGCCATTGTAACTCATGGTCCATTTGATTATAGACTTGAGACTGTTCCTGACCCTGTTCCTGGACCAGAAGAGGTGGTAATTAGAGTAAAGGCAAGTGGACTCTGTGCAAGCGACATGAAATGCTATCACGGTGGTCCATCCTTCTGGCAGGGTAATCCCCCATATGTAAAGCCACCAGTTATCCCCGGTCATGAATTTATCGGAGAAGTGGTGGCTTTGGGGGAAGGGGCTGAAGAAAAGTATGGACTCAGGATAGGAGATAAAGCTGTAGCGGAACAGATTCTTCCCTGCTGGGAATGCAGGTTCTGTAAAACAGGCAAGTACTGGATGTGTGAGAGGAATTATGTGTTTGGTTTTCAGGGTGGTATAGATGATGGTGGTATGGCAGAATACTCAAAGTTTCCAAAAGGGTCTATTATACATAAGGTACCTAAAGAATTGCCCGATGAATACGGAGCCCTTATAGAACCGTTGGCATGCGCAATACATGCGGTTGAGAGAGGAGAGATACAGCTTGGGGATACTGCTGTTATCTCAGGTATGGGACCCATCGGTCTTATGATGCTGCAGATTGCAAAATTAAAGAATCCCGGACTTCTCATAGCGCTGGATACAAGAGATTTCAGACTGGATATAGCAAAAAAACTGGGAGCAGATATAACGATCAATGTGGCTGAGGAAGATGCGGTAAAAAAGGTAAAAGACGTTACAGATGGCTATGGCTGTGATGTATATATAGAGGCCAGCGGTTATCCAAAATCGGTACCTCAGGGTCTGGATATGATCAGAAAACTCGGGACATTTGTTGAGTTTGGAGTTTTTGGTGAGCCGGCGGTTGCTGACTGGACGATAATAGGTGACAGGAAAGAACTAAATATACATGGTTCCCACCTTGGTCCATACAGATATCCTCTTGCAATAGATTATCTTACAAAAGGTTTGATAAGAGGAGACCTTATTGTTTCCCATAAAATTCCATTAGAGAACTTTAAAGATGCCATAAAGATTGCAGAAGACCCAAATAGTAACTCAATAAAGATTCTAATTATTCCATAAGGAGGGTCAGATGTTTGTAAGATGGAGAATGACTCCAAATCCTATAGTTATAGACCCACAGACAAGTATACTTGATGCCCTTCATATTATGAAAGAGAAAAAGGTGAGGAGACTACCAGTAGTTGCACATGGAAAGCTTGTCGGTATCGTTACTGAGAAAGATCTGAGAGAGTCCCCGTCCTTAAAGGCTACTAGTCTGAGTATATTTGAACTAAACTATCTCCTTGCCAAGACCCCGGTAAGTGAGGTTATGACTAAGGACCCCATCACAGTTACGCCTGATACCACGATAGAAGAGGCGGCTGTAATAATGAGAGATAACCAGATAAGTGGACTCCCGGTGGTAGACGACGGAAAGGTTGTTGGTATAGTAACCGAAACAGATATATTTGATATGCTTGTAAAGCTGTTAGGATTCAGAAATGGAGCCAGATTTACACTTCATATAGAAAACAGGGTTGGAGCTGTAGCAGACCTTGCTGGCATATTTAAGGACCTTGGTATAAATATTATAAGCATTGTTGCCTTTGAAGAAGAGAGAGAAGAAGAGGGAAATGTTGTTGTCAGGGTTGATACAAAAGATACAGAAAAAGTAGTTTCTGCCTTGAAGTCTGCAGGGATAAAGGTAATCCATTTCTCAAGATGAAAGTAAAAGAGATAGCTAGCCTGATCAATGGCGAGGTACAGGGGTTACCTCCTGAGACCTATATAGTTTCTATTGGAACAGACTCCAGGATGGTAGATAGAGGTGGTCTCTTTTTTGCCCTTAAGGGAGAGAATAATGATGGTCATAATTTTATTCGGCAGGCTATAAATAATGGAGCTATAGGGGCGGTAATGCATAACAGGCTTCCATACCCCGGTATCATCGTTAAGGATACTACAGATGCACTGTTCAACCTGTCCAGCGGAATAAGAGAGAGGTATCCTATACCTCTCATAGGAGTGGCTGGAAGTAGTGGGAAAACCACATCCAAAGAGTTGATATACCTTGTTCTTGGGAGAAAATTCCGGGTGATAAGATCGGAGGGGAATCAGAATACACAGTTCAGTCTACCCATCATGGTCTTTAAAACCCCCAGATGTGAAATCGCTGTAGCTGAACTTGGTATAAGAAAACCGGGTGATATGAATTTACTTGCCAGGATTACCAGACCCACCACGGTAGTCTTTACCCATCTTGATAGAGAACATATGGAATTCTTCGGTTCATTTGAGGATGTAATCAGAGAAGAGCTCAGTATTATAGAAGAGATAGATGGATTAAAAGTTATCTATAATAGAGATGACGAAAACCTGAAGAATCTTAATGGCACAAGTTATGGTATTGAATCTGATTCAGATATCAGAGGATTTTCTATAAAGGTGCACAGTGAGGGAACCAGCTTCAGGGTGATGTATCCTGACGGAGAAGTTTTTGAAGTAAACATCAGGGCATTTGGACGTCATATGGTCGAAGATGCACTTGCAGCTCTCGCTGCTGGATGGGTCTATGGTATACCAGGTGAACCTGCTATAAAAGCCCTGGAAAGTTTTATCCCTATATGGGGTAGAATGGAACCAGTAAAGTTGAGTAACGGTACACTGGTTATCTTCGATGGGTACAATGCAAATCCTCTCTCTATGAAAAGAGCCCTGGAAACAGTCTCTTCTTTAGATTTTAATAGAAAACTTTACATACTTGCTGATATGCTTGAGCTGGGAAGTGAGACAGAAGCGGCACACAGAGACCTTGGATATATGTTGAAATATGCAGACGGGGATATAATTCTCATAGGAGAGTCCATGGCTATTACGCATCAGATTCTGGGCGAAAGATCTATCCACTTTAAAGATTTAGCCCTCGCACTTTCATATATAAAAGAGAATATATATAAATATGACATGGTACTTATAAAGGGCTCCAGGGGCATGAAACTGGAAGGGATAATGGAGGCTGTACAGAAGTAAGAGATACAGTTTTTATTAATTAGTGTTATACTATAATATAGAAGGAAGGTGATGTAACATATGGCTATTGTATGGTTAATTATCATCGCTCTGGTCCTCTATGTTATTACCATATATAATCGAATGATTACTCTAAAACACAGAGTTGAGAATGCATGGGCCCAGATCGATACACAGTTAAAGAGGAGATATGACCTGATACCGAATCTGGTAGAGACGGTTAAGGGGTACGCCGCGCATGAAAAGGAGATCTTTGAAAAGGTAACAGAACTCAGATATAAGGCGATGAGTGCTGGAAATATATCCGATGCATCTCAGGCAAATAACGAGCTCACCCAGGCTCTAAGGTCACTCTTTGCAATTGCTGAGGCCTATCCTGAGCTTAAGGCAAATGAAAACTTCTTGAGTCTTCAGGAAGAACTATCAAATACCGAAAATAAGATCGCATTTGCCCGTCAGTTCTATAATGATACCGTATTAGAGTACAACAGGGCTCTGGAGATGTTCCCCACAAATATACTGGCCAGGTGGATGAACCTTACCCCCAGAGTTTATTATCAGATTCCTCCAGAGGAGACAGGACCAGTAAAGGTACAGTTTTAGGAGGTGATTCTCTGTGAGAGAAACATTGTATGATATGATATCGGCTAATAAAATAAAGACATGGATCTTTATGATAGTATTCAGTCTCCTTTTAGGATTTATTGGATATATTATAGTGAATCTCTTTGCGTGGGGGACGTTTGGTTATATAGGATTTGCTATATTCATCATCCTCTATAACCTGATAACGTATTACTACAGTGACAGGATAGCACTGGCATCCGTCGGGGCAAAGCCTGCCGACCCTGTTCAGTTTAGAACCCTTCATAATGTGGTGGAAGAGGTTGCTCTAGCAGCAGGGATTCCAAAACCCAAGGTCTATGTGATAGATGACCCATCTCCAAATGCATTTGCCACCGGAAGAAGTCCAGAGAATGCATCTATAGCAGTTACTACTGGTATGCTCCTCCTGGTGGATAGGAGTGAACTCCAGGGTGTCGTTGCTCATGAGATATCACATATAAGGAACTACGATATGCTCATTATGACGATCGCCGCTATAATGGGTGGACTCATAGTGCTCCTCAGGGACTTTATCTTCTTCTTTAGACCGTCCAGAGACAATGAAAAGGGTAGCAGTGGTATACTGTATCTTATCGGGATACTTCTTGCCATAATATCTCCGATACTGGTTGCACTGATAAGGACAGCAATCTCAAGACAGCGGGAGTATCTCGCCGATGCATCCGGGGCTATGATTATTAGGGACCCATCAGCGCTTGCCGATGCTCTGGAGAAGTTACTCCACTTCCAGAAGAAGATGGTAAATGCTAGTGCAGCCACCGCTCATCTATTTATAGTAAATCCATTTGGAGAAGATAGAGCTTCTATAACTGGTCTTTTCGCCACCCACCCACCCCTGGAGGATAGAATAAGGAGGTTGAGGAGTTTAGTCATATAGGATAATGCGGATAGGTATAATTTCCGATATCCACAGTAATATGGAAGCCCTAAATACTGTACTAGAAGGACTCAGAGGAGATGTAGATGAGATAATATGCCTGGGAGATATTGTTGGATACGGACCAAACCCCAGGGAATGTTGTGATATTGTCAGGGATAACAAGATATATTCTATATGCGGGAATCATGACTCTGCCTGCTATGATGATAGTCTTATAGACTATTTTAATCCGTTTGCTAGAGAGGCTATCATCTGGACAAGGTCACAGCTGACCCAGGACTATCTGGATTATCTGAGAAGACTTCCATTTGAAGATGTCCTTTATGGCTTCAGAATTGTTCATGGTGCTCCGGGAGAACCATTTGAATATATAACAACAATACAGGATGCAAGAGCTGCCTTTATATCATTCGATGAGGATGTATGTTTTATAGGGCACTCTCATATTATGGAGTACTTTGAGCTTAAAAAGGGTTCTGTCATAATCAGGCAGCTTCCTCTCAGAAATAAGCAGGAACTGTCTCTCGAAGAAGATAAGAGATATATAATAAATACTGGTAGTGTAGGACAGCCCAGAGATGGAGACCCGAGGTCTGCCTGCGTTATATACGATACATCAGAAAAGAGATTGACAGCACATAGAGTTCCTTATAAAATAGATATCGTTCAGAAAAAGATGCAATTGAAAGGGTTGCCCCAAATCCTCTGGGAGAGGTTAGGGGTCGGAAGATAATTTTAATCTGGAAATATATAGGGACCACGAAGGTCTTAATCTTTAGCCGAAACTAAGGACCTTTATGGTCCCTATATTATTAGGAGATATGATGGCTAAAAACGAAAAACTTGAAAGGCTAGAAGGATATCTGGCGAACTTGGAGAAACTTGCTGTTGCCTTCTCAGGTGGTGTGGATAGTACATTTTTATTGAAGGTTGCCCATATGATTCTTGGAGATAATGTGGTGGCTATAACGGTGAATGGGGCGATTCATCCAGGATGGGAGATAGAATCCTCGAAAGAGATTGCCAACAGGATTGGGGTGAGACAGATATTGCTAGATATGGATATATTTAAAAACGAGAATATAGTAACTAATCCACCTGACCGATGCTATCACTGTAAGATGGCTATCTTCTCTATGATAAAAAAAACAGCTAAAAGTTACGGGATAGATAATGTGGCAGATGGGTCTAACATAGATGATGCTGGTGATTATAGACCCGGTATGAGAGCCCTGAAAGAACTTGGTATACTGAGCCCTCTCAGAGATGCTGGTCTTGGGAAAGAGGAGATAAGAATATTATCGAAGGAGTTAGGTCTTCCCACATGGGATAAACCAGCCCTATCCTGTCTGGCGACAAGAATCCCATATAACACGAGAATCACTGAAGAGACCCTCTCCATGATAGAAGCAGGGGAGGATTTTCTCAGGGGTCTTGGTTTTTCTCAGATCAGACTGAGACATCTTGGTAATCTTGCCAAAATAGAGGTTCCCCCGGAGGATATGATGAGGCTTCTGGGGCTGAGAGAAATGGTGGTAAAAAAGCTGAGAGAGATAGGTTATACCTACATAACTATGGATATGGAAGGTTATAATATGGGAAGTATGAACAGGACAATTAAAGGAGAGTGAATGGATGGACATTAGTTTACTTAGAGAACTTCTACTGGATGTGAAAAATGAAAATATTGATATAGATACAGCTCTTGAAAGGTTAAAGTTTCTCCCTTATGAGGACATTGGATATGCAAAACTTGACCATCACAGGAGTTTGAGAAAGGGATTCCCTGAGGTCGTCTTCTGCCAGGGAAAAACGACCGAACAGTCGGTAGAGATAATTAAAAGACTGGCAGAAAGAAATACAAGAGTCCTTGCAACAAGAGCAGATAGAACTGTATTCGATTCTGTTAAAGAGCTTATCCCTGATGCGAAATACAACGAGCTTGCAAGAACCATAACCATATCCAGGGACAAGGTGGATATGGCAGGGCATATACTCGTCATAAGTGCAGGGACTGCCGATTTACCTGTTGCCGAAGAGGCTATAGAGACCGCCAGTATAATGGGAAACTATGTGGAGAGACTTCACGACGTTGGAGTTGCAGGTCTCCACAGGCTATTGGGTAGCCTGGATATAATAAACAGTGCCAGGGTTCTTATAGTTGTTGCCGGTATGGAAGGAGCACTTCCAAGTGTGGTTGCCGGACTTGTAAACAAACCTGTAATAGCTGTTCCAACAAGTACGGGTTATGGGGCAAGCTTTAAAGGTTTATCAGCACTATTGACCATGCTTAACAGTTGTGTCCCAGGAATAGCGGTGGTGAATATAGATAATGGCTTTGGAGCAGGTTATCTTGCCAGTATAATAAATCGTATGGGAGAATAAAGAATGAAAATAATATATTTTGACTGTTTTAACGGTATAAGTGGTGATATGATTTTGGGAGCCCTCTTCGACCTTGGACTTGACAAATTACTTTGGGATAGAGAGTTATCTAAACTTGGCATATCTGGATATACTGTAAGGGTCGAGAGGAAAAGAAAAGGTCCCATTATGGGTACCGATGTTGAAATAATTATTGAAGATAAGGTCATGCATAGACATGCAAAGGAGATAATCGATACAGTTAGAGATAGCAGTTTAGACAGCGATATTAAAGAGAGGAGTATCAGGATTCTTACACGTATAGCAGAGGCAGAATCGGCAATTCACAATGAACCTCTGGAAGAGGTCCACCTCCATGAGCTTGGAGGAATAGATACCATAGTTGATGTGGTTGGTACTGTTACCGGACTGAAAATCTTAGGGATAGAAAGAATCTACAGCTCCCCTCTTCCTTTAGGGGAAGGTTTTATTGATACAGCCCATGGGAGACTCCCTGTCCCTGCACCAGCCACAGCAGAATTGCTAAAAGGCGTCCCTGTATACTCCAATGGTATGGAGGGAGAACTTGTCACACCAACAGGGGCTGGTATAATATCTACCCTTTCATCATCCTTTGGACCAATCCCAGCAGTCAAAATAGAAAGGATAGGTTACGGTTCAGGGAAAAGGGATTTCCCGATACCAAATATGCTGAGAGCCATTATGGGAGAGGTAAATGAGAAAAAGCAGAGGGATACAAATACAGTAATAGATGTAAATATAGATGATATGAATCCTCAGATCTGTGGCTATGTTATGGATAAGTTATTCAATGCCGGTGCTCTCGATGTGTTCTTCACGCCCATATATATGAAGAAGAATAGACCTGCGATAAAGCTTACCATTATTGCACCAGACCATGCCATAAATAACCTGGTGGATATAATATTCAAAGAGACAAC
>Ga0116188_1001101_pt1 | contig 24245 bp, 16 predicted proteins | sample AD_JPNTR2_MetaG_FD_89807 | JGI IMG/M metagenome (GOLD analysis project Ga0116188, IMG submission 89807) | Active sludge microbial communities of municipal wastewater-treating anaerobic digesters from Japan - AD_JPNTR2_MetaG | ecosystem: Engineered > Bioreactor > Anaerobic > Digestate | place...
AGGCGTGCCACGGCCCGGTTGAGCACGTGATAAACGAAACCACCCGGCGCTGCACGTGCTTGTCTTGCCATGCGGTCAACTTAGCCGATCGCGCAGCACGCGCCAAGAAACAGTGCTAAGAAACTAGCTGCGTCCCCGTTTCACACCCCAAGAAACAGTGCTAAGAAACTAGCTGCGTCCCCGTTTCACACCTCAGAAACTAGCTGCGTCCCCGTTTCACACCCCCATCGGGGCGTTCCAGGCCGCCAGCGGGAAGGCGGCGTCGCCGAGCGTGCCGTCGGATTGCGCGCCTGGCTGGAGACCGAACAGGCGGCGAGTAGGTCAAGGGGGCCGCTTTCCTCGACGACCATATTGAGGCGCAGGTTCTGCGTGGCAGTGAGGATCGAGGCTTCCTCGGCCTCATAGTCGAGGTTGTCGGCGCCGCGCGGGGCCGCGGCCATGAAGACCAGGCTCAAGCGGTGGAGGCTGGCGGCGGGTGGCGAAAGCGGTTTACCGACGCGCCGGACGGGGCAGAAAAGAATGCCGTCACGTAGGGCCCAATGCAGACCGTCGGCGGCGAGGAGCTCCCAGGGGGCGTTAAGGAACGCGCGAGCACGCTTGGCTTCTTCGGCGGGTTCGCCGTTCTCGGTTTTGGCCAATGCTTCGAACTCGATCAGCAGCGGCGGCTGGCAAGTGTCCAGCATGCGGCTGAGAGTGCGCGTGGGGCCATTGAGCCAGGTGAACATTTCTTCGCCGAGCTTGAGCAGTTCGTCGGCCGTGTCCTGACGCGCCATTTGCTGGTATTGCTTCGCCCCGCTTTCAAGCAGCGCGACATCTTCGGGCGCAAGCGGGCGATCCTCGCTCACACCGGCCGACGGGCAGCGGAATTCGAGGCCGTGATAGGCGAGCGTGATTGTGGCGCACGCCCTGGCTGCTTCTGACATCCGCAATACTCCGGGTTTGAGGACGGTTGTTCGGACTGGCACAGTCCTCAATAGCCTGAGGCGGAACGGAATGCAAGAGTTGGTGGGCCTCAATGGCCGCAAATGAGACACTGCTTGTCGTCAACAGAAACGCCGCGTGTGTAGTGAGAGTGGGGCCGTAGGGAAAAATTCCAGAAAATTTTTCCATTTTCGTGTAAGAATCGGGCGCAGTTTACGTTTTATACCCGGGAGCGCGGGACGCCGGTTTACGGGGCACGATTCGGCGGCCTTCGGGGTGACGGTGCGGGCCAGGTGAGGAGGAAAGCATCATGGTCAGGCAGTCCGTGTTCCCGCGGCTGGTGGTGCGCCGCAAGTCTCACGCCGGCAGCAGGTTACTGAGCGCGAGCGAGTGGCGTGAAGCGGCGCAGTTCTTTCGGCTGTCGCCGATTGAGCTGGGGGTCGTCAAAGGCATTTTCGACCAGTTGACGGCAGCTCAAATGGGGCGGAAGCTCAGGCTGGCGGAGCGTACAGTCCGGGCGTACGCGCGGCGCGTGCGCGTCAAGCTGCGAGCGGAGCGTAAGCATATAGTCGTTTTGCGAGTGTTTACGTGGTTTACCAACCGTGACCGGCGAACTGAGCCGCCCCTGATAGCTTAGAAGCCTGTCCCGCAACAAATCGGAGGCGGCTTGGCCCGGCGCGGTCACCGCGGTAGCATGGCCGCCCGGTTAGATAGGTCTCGTGGCTGCAAAGAGTTAGGTGCATGTTTAAACCGTTGCTCGTCATTCCGCCCGCGCCGGCTCGCTGGCCGGCGCTGCGCGAGTTGCCGATTCACCCCGACCCGCTGTGGCAGGACGACCTGGAGAAACGCTTTGCGCAAGGCCTGCCGCGCAGTCAGGATGCGTTCGCCATTATTCCGGACGGCGGGCTCGTGCTCGGCTGTGCCGCGCTCAGTAAGCGGCATGACCTGGGCGTGTTGAGCCGGCTGTTCGTGCAGCCGGAGCATCGCGGGCGTGGGTATGCGCGGCGGCTGCTGGAGACGCTGATCGCATGGTTCGACATGACCGGCGGGAAGTGGCTGTATGCCACGGCGACGGCGGATTTGGCGGAGGGATTGCTGCGGAAGGTGGGGTTCAAGACGATCCGGCGAGCGCCGCGTACGCCGCACGACGCCGTGGTCGTGATGCGACTGACGGGCGAGATTTACGATGACCCGCTGGCCACGGCGGACGGGCGATTGACGATTCACGACGTGTCCCGGGCCAACTGGCCGACGATGGTGGTGCTGCTGCACAATCGCCCCGGGCCGGATCCGCGGATTTCGCTGGATGAGTCCGCGGTCGGGGCGGATCAGGCGGCCCTGGAGCTGATTGCCCAGCAGGAAGCCGGCAAGTGCCTGCTCAAAGCGGCGTTTCGCGGAACACGGCTGATTGCGCTGGGGACGCTGGCGATCGATCAGCCTGGCGAGCGGACGTACGCGATGATCACGCCGCATTCGGACGCGCCGCCGGCGTTGCGCGAGGCGCTGCTGGAAGTGGCGCGCGGCAAGGGATACTCGCAGGTGGACTTTCCCATGGAGGCGCTGGCCGCACCGGAAGTGGTCGTGCCGATCACGCCCGGGCCTGCGCCTGAGGCGGGCGAGACCGGGCGGGGCCGGCAGTAATAACGCCGCCGCCGGACTTGGGCATTCGAGCAGACTTTGCACGCGCCGTGGGCTTGGCTGGCGCTGGCTCTATTGATCAATGCCAACGCTGGAGCCGAGGGCCTCGTCGTCCAGGCCGAGAGCCTCGTGTTCCAGGCCGAGCGCCTTCCGTAACTGCTCCAGGTTCTCCAAGAGTGCGCGGCGCAGTTCGGCGTCGGCGAGCATTGACTTAACCAGCGGATGACTTAGCACGGCCACAATGTCCTGGTTTTGCAGGGCCTCGCGCAATTGCGGGTCGCGCTCGATGGCTTCGATATACTTGCGGACCTCCGGCAGGGCGGCGATGGCGTCAAGGCGGCCCTGGTCGGCGGCCGACAACAGGGCCCCGGGGTCGGCGGTCAACTCCAGCATGAGGCCGGCAGTCTGCACCGGCGCTGATTTTTCCAGCGGATTGCGTTGGAGCAGCCATTGCCCGGTGGGGTCGCCGCGCACCGCCGCGGCCAGATTCGAGAGCGTGTTGATGATGCGCTGCTGCGATGGCTGCGAAGTCGCGAGCTGCTGCTGTTGCGTGCGAGCCCGCAGCGTGGCTATTGGTCCAGAAAACGCCGCCAGAAGCCAGCATACGGTCACCACTGCCACGCTGGCTTCGGCCGAGCCAAGTATGCCGCCGAGCATGTGGTCGCAGGCGCCGGTGAAGCGGGTGCGGCGCACGTGGCGTGACGCGAAGCGAGCCAGGATTGCACCCGCCGCGACAATTAGGATCGCGATTATCGCAATGCCGGCGAGATTGCTGACGGTCGAAGACAGGCCCCAGTGCGTGCTTATTAAGTCGCCGAGGCGACTGCCGTACTGCGGGGCGAGCCAGGCCGCCAGCGCAATGCCGCCCAACCGCAGCAGGTGGCGAACGCCGCCTTCCCAATCCACGAACAGCGCCAGCGGAAAGGCGCAGAGGGCGGCCACGCGCACCAACGGGCTGCCCCAGACGGCAGTCGCCAAGAGGCCGCCATAGAGCAGCAGCCTGAACGTCACCAGCAGGCCGGGCGCGGATCGGGCGCTGGCGGCAGCGGGGGGCGAACACGGGCGGGCGCTAACGGTCATGTCCTCACATCCACATTATTCATAACGCGACTGATTTTTCATAACGCGACTACTGCCGTCCATTCGTCCGATAGTACCGCGACGAAGTCCGGCGGCACAGTCTGCAAGGGAATTCGCGGATGCACATCGCATATTTTGCGCTTCCGGCGGCCTGAGGGAAATGACTGGGCTGATAACCGGCAAAGCAAGACGGCCCGCCGCGCGGCCTCGTCGCGTCATAACATCAGGTTGCGAATGTCGAAACGGGGCCGCTTATCCGATCCAGCCGCCGCTTCAGCCGCGGAGGAATACTTATGAATCTGTACGTCGGGACGAGCGGCTATTCCTACCCGCAGTGGAAAGGCACGTTTTACCCGCGGGATTTGCCGGCCAAGCAGATGCTCCGATACTACGGTGAGCATTTCCGGGCGGTGGAAATCAACAATACGTTTTACCGCATGCCCAAAGCGTCCGTGCTGGAGGGCTGGGCCGAGCAGGTTCCGGCCGATTTCCAATTTGTGCTGAAGGCGCCGCAACGCATCACGCATATGCAGCGGCTCAAGGAGGCCGACGAATCGGTTTCGTATCTGCTGGACGTGGCCGCAGTGCTGCGAGAGCGTTTGGGGCCGCTGCTGTTTCAATTGCCGCCAAATCTCAAGAAGGATGTGCCGCGGTTGCGCGCGTTCCTGGCGCTATTGCCGGGGCGCCGGGCGGCGTTTGAGTTTCGGCATCAGTCGTGGTTCGATGATGAGGTTTTTGATTTGATGCGCCAGCACGGGGCGGCGCTGTGCGTTGCGGAGGCGGAGAACGACTTGGCGGTTCCGCTCGTGTCGACGGCTGATTGGGGCTACTTGCGGCTGCGGCGGCCGGACTATGGCAAGGCGGATTTGCGAAGGTGGGCGGAGCAAGTGGCGCGGCAGAACTGGGGCGACCTGTTTGTGTTTTTCAAGCACGAGGAGGAGGGTAGGGGGCCGCAGTTGGCAAGAATGTTCTTGCAAATGTTCAACGAGTGTGCCATAGCATGAAGCGCAGCTTCAAGCAGTGCCGCTCAGTTCGCGGCGTCGGTTGGCTCGGACTTCAACACAGTTTCCCAGTGGCGGCGTCGGCGGAGCGGGTTGCGGACCAGGGTTAGGAATGAGACGGCATAAACGGCGGCGGCCGTGCCCAAGCCCGCTAACAGTGCGTTGCGGGTGCGGTACTGACCGGCAATCGTTCTGACCTGCGCGCCGCCGGCCTGCACGGGCGGCAGCAGGCCGCCTTTCTGGGCGGCGACGATTTGCCCATCGATCTGCGTGATGCGCGACTGGCAGCGCTCGATTTCTGCCGCGGCCTGTTCCGCCTCGGCGGTCAGGATTCTGCGCTGCACAACTTCGTCTTCGAGCCGCCGCAGTTCATCCAAGCCGGCGGTGAAGTCGCGGATCAGCCGTTCGCGGGCCTCTTCCAATTCCTGCACGTTCTGCCGCAGGGCGGAGAGCTGTTCCATCTGGTCGACGCGGGCGCGCTCATCGGCTTCGAATTGCAGCAGTTGGCGAACGCTGACCTGGCGGCGCTCCAGGCGCGATTGCAAGCCGCGCGCTTGCCGCTCTAAGGCGTCCAGCCGCACGTTGCGGGTGGCGTCGGTGTTGTCGGCCGCGCTGGTCAACTCTGCGTTCCTGGCGTTCAGTTTGGCGAGTTCGCTGCGCAGGACCGCCACGACGACGACTTCGCGCGTGCCGCCTTCAGAGCTGCTGGTGAACTGTTCCAGCCGGGCGCGCAACTCACTCTCGAGGCCCTTGGTTTCGCCGCAGAACTGGCGGGCCTGGTCGGCGGCGGCAACCTGGCGGTTGATCAGGTCTGCCAGCTCGACCGTGGCGTCGACATCGCGCAGTTGCGCCGCGCCGGCCTCCCACTCGACCACAAACTCTTCCAAGCGCTTTTGGAATGCGGCCAGCTTGGACTCGAAATCCTCCAGGACCGCGGCAACCTGCGGCGGCGGCTGGAGCCCGCGTTGTTCGGCGACGACGGCGGCCGTGTCGGACAGTGCGCCTTCCAAGTTCTTGAGCGGGTCGGAGAGCAGCAGCATGGCCACGCGCATTTCGCTGCGATACTCAACCAGGGCAGCGTGGAATTCCTTCAGGTCGGCCTGGTACATCTCGTCCGCGAGCAGGGCGTTCTCATAGTCGGCCGGCAACACGTTTCCACGCCGCACGGGCATTTTCTCCAGGTCTACCAGCCGGGACTGGGCTTCGACGAGGTTCTTGCTGCGCAGCTCATAATCGCGCCGAAGTTGATCGGAGGCGGCCCGGGCCTGGTCGCGTTGTTCTTCTGTGGCCAGCGTAGCGACGGTGTTCTCGCGGCTGGTTTGCTTCTGTTGAGCGGCGCGCATCTGGTTTTCAAGCGCGGCGCGCTCGGTGTTGAGTTGGGCGATGGTTTCCGCCACTTCGGCGGATTCGATCCCCGCGCTGGATTGGACGGCGTAGCGGGCAGCCGCGCTTTCCACCAGCGGCTGCAACAGCTCGGGTTGCGAGCCGCGGGTTGTGATGCGAATCAGGGGCGCATCGGCCGCGGCCTCGATTCGCACCCGTCCGGCTGCGCGCAACTGGCGCCAGGCAGGAGAAAACGCGTGGCCGTCCAACAAGTCTTCGATCAGATTCGGGGTTCGCAGCCGTTGCTCGTGCGCGAGGGCAAAGCGCGGCTCGGTGCCGGGCGGGAGCTGCAACTCGGCGGCGGCCTCGTAAACCGGCCTTTCAAGCGAGAACCAGGCGAAGGCGGCGATGCCTGCCCCCAGCACGGACAGGACTCCCGTTCGCAGCCACCAGCGCCCGGGGCGGACGAGCGCGGAGTGCTGAGCGGCCCGCATTTCGGCGGCCTCGTTGGAAAGGGCGGCGCGGGCTTGCGCGATATGATCTTCCTCGCGCCGGCGCCGTTGCTCTGACTCAACGGCGGAGCGTTCCAGGGCGGCGCGCTGTGCCGCCAGTTCCTGCAGCTCCAGTTCGGCCGCAAGCTGGCGCTGGCGCACTTCGGCGTCGCGGGCCTCGGCTTGTTCGCGGAGGGCCAGGGCTTGCTCGCGTTGCAGTTGGGCGTCCTCGAGGGCGCGCTGCGTGTGGTCGTCCAATTCTCTGCGGCGGGCTTCGATCTGGGCCTCGGTCTCGGCCAGGCAGGCGGTTTCAGTTTCGAGGTTGGCGGCGCGGGCCCGCAGTTGCTCTTCGTAGTCGGCGAGCCGGCGCAGGCGTTGTTCGTGCTCGGCCTGCGCTTTGATCAGGGCGGTGCGTTGGGCGCAGATCTGGTCCAGCTCGCGTGAGAAGTCGTCGCGCTGAACGGCGGATGAGGCGGCTTCCAACTCGAGCTGCCGTGCGCGCTGTTCGAGTTCCTGTTGTTTCTGCTCCAGGGCGCGTTCGGTTTGAGCCAGTTCGGCGCGATGTTGCGCGACTTGCGCGTGCTGGGCTTGCAGTTCGCGCTGCTGGCGGTCCAGCGCGGCCAAGCGCTGCTCCAGTTGGGCCGTCTCGCGTTCCAGCGCGGTTGTCCGCGCGCGGAGGGCCTCCTGGGCGCGCTCGATGGCGAGGGCCTGGTTCTGAAGTTGCTGGCGCTGTTGTTCCAATTTTTCGCGCTGCTGGACGATCTCGGCGTGGGCGAGGCGCACGCGGTTTTCGATGTCCCGTTCGCGCTGGCGAATGCGCGTGATGCGTTGGCGCAAGTTCTCGCGGTCGGTGGCGCGCAGCTTGAGGAGCGTGTCCTGACGATGCCGGACGCGGTCGGCCTGTTCGGACAGTTCGCGCTGGGCCTGCGCCAGCGATGCTTCGCGATCCAGGAGGCGCGCCTCGAGCTCCTTCAAATGTTCGGCGCGGGCGGACAGCTCGAGGGCCTGAGCGTCCAGCGCGGCGCAGCGCTGGCGCAAGCGTTCTTGCGACTCAACCCAACCGGGAGGCGCGCCCTGGCGGTGCTGGCCCTGCAGGAGGCGGAATTGACGCTCCAGGTCGCGTTCGCGTTCGCGGAGGGCGAGCTCGCGCGCCACGAGCTCCTCCATGCGCGCCCGGATCTCCCCGATGAGCGGCTTGATGGCGTCGCCGTTGTCCAGCGCTGCGGCGCGCACGGCAAACTCCTCGACGCTGTCGCTTCGAAGCTCTGGGGGCTGGCCCGCTTGCGCACTGCGGGCCCGACCCGTCCCTGGAACCGAGCTTTGTTGGTCCGGTAAATCTTCCATCGGGCTACCAGCGGCAGGCGCGATCCCCGCCGCCACTCACGCCGCCAGTGCCATTGTAACTATCGGTTCAATGGCCGCACCTGTCGCGGTAAGGGGCGCGGGGGCGGCATGAACCGCGCGGCGGGGGCGCGGGCTCGTGGCTTGCAATTTCGCGCGAAGTGATTACCGTTTTAGATAGTTCTGAAACTTTTACGGAGAGAAGCATGTTGTCGGGCCTGGCGGAGTGCAGGAACCTGCTGGTGCGGCGCTGGGGCGAAATGGGCGGCTACTGGGGGATCAACCGCACCATGGCCGAGATACATGCGCTGCTCTTTGTATCCGGCGAAGCGCTGTGCACCGACGACATCATGGCGCAGTTGCACATCTCGCGCGGCAACGCCAGCATGAATCTGCGCGGCCTGGTAGATTGGGGGCTGGTTCAGCGGCAGCATCGGCTGGGCGACCGCAAGGAGTACTTCCAGGCCGACGGCGACGTGTGGCACATGTTCGAGACGATCATGCGCGAGCGGCGGCGGCGCGAGGTCGAGCCGATTCTCAACGCCATCGAGCGCTGCCGGGCGATAATGAGTTCGCCGGGCCAGCCGGCGACCGCGCAGGGCGAGGATTTTCTGCGCCGGCTGGATGAGCTGCGCCGCTTTCTGTCGACCATGGGTACACTGTTCGAGATGGTGGTGCAGTTTGGGCCGGATGGTATCGACGGACTCCTGCGGCTCGCGGGGGCCGGCGTGCCGGCCGGGCGTCCGGCCAGCGGGCAGCCGCGCACGCTGGAAACGCGGCCGGTGGCGGCACCGGCCGGCGGGCGGCCGCTTTCACAGAATGGGCGCGCGGGCGACAAGCGGCACAAAAGTGGCCGCGGCGGGCGCAAGGCGCGGATTTAGGCCATTAGGATTTAGGGATCGCAAGGCGGGTAACATGACGGATGCAGAATTGGCTCAGGCGCTGCGGCAAGCGGCTCTGTTGGAAGGGGATTTTACGTTGCGCTCGGGCCGCAAGAGCAAGTACTACCTGGATAAGTACCTCTTCGAGACGCGCCCGGAGTTGCTGCGCGAGCTGGCGCTACGGTTCGCGCGCTTCGTCGATCAGAATACGGATCGCATCGCCGGGGCGGAACTGGGCGGCATTGCTCTGGCCGCGGCGGCCGCGCTCGAGACGGGTCGGCCCTTTGTGATCGTGCGCAACTCGAAGAAGGCGGGGTACGGGACCGGCAAGCTGATCGAGGGCCGGCTCAACCCCAAAGAGCGCGTGTTGCTGGTCGAGGATATCGCGACTTCGGGCGGGCAGGCGGTGGAGGCGATAAACACGCTGCGCGCCTCGGGCGCGGAAGTGACCGGGGTCGTCGTGGTGATCGATCGTCAGGAGGGCGGTCGGCAAGCGATCGAAAGTGCCGGAGTGGCGTTCCACGCTCTGTTTCGCTCTGAGGACCTGGGTATTCGGCCGGAGGGATAGAGGAAGAGGCTCAGGAATCTAGGCGCGACGGGCTCAGGGAGCGAGGGGCGCATCCCCGGAATTCTCTTGGTCGCGTTCTTTAAAATACCTGGATACTCTGGTGCATAATCAAAGTGGGGAGCCAAGCTCGCGCTTGACTCCCCACTGCAAAGGCTCCCCTTCTGGCTGTCCGATGGGCTGCGCCGCGGTTCCACTCGCTGCTTTTCCAGTGCGGCCGGTGGGATGGGGCGCCGACCTTCACACCGGCGGTCTATGGCGGAATTCAAGGCTCCCGGTCGTGAGTCACGCGGCTAGCGTGAAGAACAGAGTACGAGTACATACACGGAGGCGATCTCACAACGGGGAGCCATTAATTCTGGGGCCTCTGGCGCGGCCGAAACGGTCTTTGGTTGTCTACAGCGCTAATTGGCGCGCCTGTTCGGCAGTACGAGCGTGACGCACTCCTGCACCGCCGTCCGTGAGAGTATGCATTACAAAATTAACGTGGGGCTGAATTTCTAATGACGTTCTTGTCAAGTGGGAATTGTGTACTCGGAAAATCCACTCACTGGTCAAATCCACTCACTGGTCAGGGTGCGCTCGGGAGCAGTGTGCTGCCCAGAATCCGTTGCACCCGCTGCGAGTTCCGCACAATGAGCGTGCCTTCGAAAATGGAGAGCGTTCCGCGCCCACCGTTGACTTCCCAAGTATCCGGCTCCACCGAAGCGGTAATTGCGGCTATCAGTTCGGCGGCCAGGCGCTCCCTTTCTTCCTCCGCGCTTTCGCCTGTCCGGGCCGGCGGGTCTGCCATACCAATGAAAGCCGCGCTGGCGGCGCGTGCAGTGACCGGGCGCGGCATGGCAACGCCTGGTGCGACGAACGGGTCAATGGTAAATACATAATCCTGAAGTCGTCCGACGAAGAGCTGTGCTGGACGGCCTTGGCGAGACTGCAGCAGGTCATGCACCGGATAGGTGCGCGTCACTAGCTCGTCGTCGAGATCCTGCCTGGCCGCAATGCGTATCAAATTCCGGCCCACCTCGTAGCCCAGCTTGTCCTTTTCGCGGTTCACGTCCGCAATTAACAAATCCAGGTAACTGCCGACCGTCAGTTGCGTGCCCGCCAGGCTGACCGGCGTGTCGGGCCTGATGCCAAATGCGGCCAAACGGTTCCAGTTCACCGAAATATTGATATCTGCGGTTTCCGCCAGCCATATCAAGGCGCGCTCCAGAGACGCCTTCTCGAGGCGCACGTCCGGCAGGCTGATTCGCAGCACCTGCGCGGCCGAGCGCTCGTTGGCCGGCTGCGTGGCGGGTGGGGGCTCCTCCAGCGGGACCGGCTGCGTGTTGGGCTGGGCGTGCGACAGCGCGAGTATGGTGTGGACTAAGGAAAATAGGATGATTGGGACCATGGCGTGCTCCTCCGAGCGCCGGTCGCACACGTTGCGCCCGTACGAGTTGATTGTCTCACGTCCGCGGGAAATTGCCAGAAAAATCAGGACGCAGGGGCCGGTGCGGAGTGTTCTCGCGTACTGAAGAGATGACGAGTCTAAGGGTGCCGGCGGCGAGCTATGCCGGTGACGCTGCGTTGCTTGCGTCTGCCCTGGGCATGCCCGCGCTTGGCGCTTGGGCATGGCATCTAACCCGGCCGGCATACGGGCGTTCAGTACCCGACGGTGGGGTGCGCGACCGTCGAGCAAGAACGTTTTTTGCGGCGCTTTACAATTGGTGGAAAGCGCATTAGATTAGTGCTATATCAATGGTGGTGTTCGATAGATGCCGAGGGAAGGAGGAGTGATTCGGCCGCGACGTCCGAGTAAACGAAGGCCGCAAAGCCAATAGGGCCGGCAATGGGGCCGAGGCTTGGATGGATCGCGAGCATCGTGCGAGTGCCGCTACGGTTACCCGCGTCTGAGTGGCGCGGGGTCGGAGTGGAGGATGCGGTGCCCGGGCCAGAGTGGCCCGGGCTACTGCATTTATGGGACTATGCGTGTGAAAGTCCGGCTGTCACCAAGCTGCATGGCGCTTTGCAGATCGCGCATTTGACGGTTCGCGTCAAAGGCGGCATGCTCGCAGGCGATGGCGTCGCTAACCCGATTGTCTCCGGCAAAGATCAACCTCACGCTACGTGTGACCGGCCTGCGCCCCGACGGATTCCACGAAATTGAATCGCTGGTGGCGCTGGTTACGCTGCACGACAGCATCACAGTCGTGCGGCGCGCCGATGGCAAGCGGGTTTTACGGTGCGATGACCCGCGGCTGCCCTGCGACGAGCGAAACCTCGCACTGCGAGCCGCGGCCGAACTGGCCAAGGAATGCGGCGTCACGGGCGGCTTTGAGCTGGTGCTGCAAAAGCGGGTTCCTATGGGGGCGGGTTTGGGCGGTGGCAGCTCGAATGCGGCCACGACACTGCTGTTGCTCGACGAACTGTGGGGGCTGCACTTGTCGCGTGAGCGGCTGACGCAGATCGGGGCGCGCGTCGGATCGGACGTGCCGCTATTTTTGAATGGGGCGGTGTCGATTATTCGCGGGCGCGGCGAGCAGGTGGAGGCGGTGGACGTGCCGGTAGCGGGCTGCGTACTGCTGCTGATGCCGGACCTGCACTCGGCGACGGCGGATGTGTACCGCGCCTGGGATAGTCTGGCCGTACATCCGCCGCGCATAGAGTTGAGCGAAGTGCTGACGCGGGCCGATCAGCCGGCGGAATTTTCGCGAGTGCTTTTCAACGATCTGGAGGAGGCGGCGCTGCAGGTTCAGCCGGAACTGGGCCGGCTGGCAGGGGAGCTGCGCCGCATTCTGGCGTGCCCCGTACACATGACGGGGTCAGGGGCGGCGTTTTTCTGCGTGCTGGAGAGGACGGAGGCGCGGAAGGCCGCCGACGACATTCGCGCCGCTGGCTTAGCGGTGCGCGTGGAGCAGGTTGATTTCGTTGCATCCGGAGGGCGGGCGACGGAGTGATAAAGTGATAAGGTGATAGGGTGATAAAGTGCTTCCGCAGACCACCCTTTATCACCCTATCACTTTATCACCTTATCACTGCTTCTATTGGCCGAAAAGTTGTCGCCAGATAGCCGGCCCGTTCTCGGCGAAGATGAGGGCAGCGCCCATGAGCGCGCCGCCCGCGATGACGCCGGATGCGACCGGAATCGTGTAGGTCTCCGCCCATTTGGGCCACTTGCGTTCGAGGAGCAGCGCCGCCAGCGCGCCCAGGAAGAACAGCACGCCATAATAAAACGGGAAGGTCCAGGCCAGCCCGACGCCTGAGGCGGAAGGGATAAACTTGCGGTACTTCGGCAGCAAGCGCTCCAGCAATGGGAGCGCTACACCCACCAGGCCCCCGATTACGATCGACCATGTTTTCACTGGGCCAAGCGCCGCCAGGCCGGCGCTCAAGGCGACCGCCACCGCCCGCCAGGCCTGCGCCGAAGGAGCCGGGAATCGGTCCGTCCCGAGCGCCGTCGCATCCGGCACCATCAACTGGAAGCTGAGCACCGACACCAACGTGCCCATGAAAATGCCAGAAAACTGTGCGATGAACTGTCTGCGCGGATTGGCGCCCAGCAAGTAGCCGCTCTTAAGATCAATCAGCAAGTCGCTGGATGAGTCCGCCGCCCCGGCCGTGACACACGCCGTCATCAACGTGACGTTCGCGCTGCCGGGGTGAATGGCCCCGAAGGTGAGCTGCGTGATCTGGCCCATCGCACCCACCGGCGTGGTGTCGGTTTCGCCCGTGACGCGGCAGGCGACGAGCGCCAGGGCGAACGACAGCAGGACGGCCACCACCGTAATCCAGACAGGAACGCCGAAAGTCGTCCAGGCCAGATAGGCCAGACCGGTTAGGCCGACCACTTGGCCGATGACAAACCAGGAGGCAGGCGTCTCGATCCGCTGTAAAGGGTCGTCGCTTCTGCGGCCCCGAGAAAAGATCATCTGCCCAAACCCGGCGAAGGCGCGCAGGGCGCTGCGCCACTGCAACGCGAACGAGAGCAGCCCCGCCGTGACCATGCACGAGGCACCGCCCCAGAGTGTCCAGTTGATGAGCTCCTTGTACTGGCTGCCGATGATCGTTCCGCCCTGCGCCATGTAGTGCTGCAGCAGCGGCACGAAGATCACCCAGCACAGCACGCTACCTAACAGCATGCTGGCGCTGATCCGAATTCCCGTGATGGCGCCGGCCGCAATGAAGATCGGGTCCCAAACGAAACTAACCGACCGACCGACCCAGTTTGTACCCAGCGCGGCCAGGTTTACCCGGCTCAGAATTTCCGCCAGGGCGAACGGGGCGAGCTTCTCGCTGATCAGGTGCAACCCATCGCACCAGAGGTTGTTAAGCGCGCTGAGCAGGCCCGCCAGCCCGAGCGCCTTGGCGGCCTTCATCCCGCCGCCGCCGGTCGAGTGCAAGGCGCGGAGCGTCTCAGCCGCCGCGACACCGCTGGGAAAGCGCAACTGCTCGATGTTGATCATCTGGCGTTTCATGGGGATGGCCATGGTCACGCCCAGGACCGCCAGGAAGAAGACCCACGCCATGAGCGTCAGCGTGGGCAGGCTGTGACCGTTGATGAGGATGTATGCCGCGATGGCCGAGACGAGCGTTCCGCCGGTGGAGTAGCCGGCCGCGCTGGCCGTTGACTGCATGCAGTTGTTCTCGAGAATCGTCATGCGAGTGCGGGCCAACCCAAGGCGGTAGAGGGTGGTCCAGATGGCGTACGAGAGGATGCAGGCAGTGATGGCGACGCCGATGCCCCAGCCGGTCTTCAGGCCGATGTACAGGTTGGTCAGCGACAGGATTCCGCCCAGTACGGAACCCATAAGAACGGCCCGCCAGGTGAGCTGGGCCATCGAGTCGCCGCGGTTTTTATAGACCTGCTCGTACCACTGGCGTTCGATTTCCTCTGGAGAGCCAGTGAAGCCGCTCAGGGGGAGCGGTTTTTCGAGTTGATCACTTTGGGAGCGCTCACGCCCAGAGTCCTGCGGGGGCGCTGCGGCGGGCGAGGCGGTTTCGTTCTTCATACGCGATTCAACCTGGCGCTTGTGTCGAAGCGGCGATCTCGTGGCTCCGCTGCGCGTGTGGGGGGCCCGGTTCTCAAACCGGTCTGGCCCGAGGCGGCGCGCTAGTGGCTGGGCGGGATTGTGGGCCACTGAGGAGCGGGTGGCAAGGCAGGGCGGTTGAGATTGCAGGTGTGAAAGCCGAACCGATAAATTCTGACTTATCCGTAGGGCACACTGGACTTTGTCCGGAGACCCGCATTTGATTGTTTGTAACGCTTCGCTTCGCAGCAGGCGCGTTGGCTGTAGAAGCGAGTCGGTTCCGCCACGCTGGAGATAGCCGGACGTTAAGAATTCCGTCCCCGTTGGTCTGAAAAGAGAGCGGAGGGGAAAGAAGTAGTCCTGAGCCGGTTAACGTGCGGTCAGCACGTAGCCGGCTCGGGCTGTTATATGGGGTACGTACGGGCGCGATTGTGCTCGGATTTGGGTATCGGCCGCGGGCGAGAACCACTTTGGCGTGCCCGGGCTTAGCGCCTGGGCATGCCCGCGCTTACAGCTTGGGCATGGCACCGGGCGATTACGTGATAAGGTGATAGAGTGATAAGGTGATAAAGGGCGCCCCGGGGAATCCGCTTAATCGAGTTTGTTGTGGGGCCGTTCGCGAGGGCATGCCCGCGCTTACAGCTTGGGCACGGCACCCGCGGCTGGGCATGGCACCCGCGCTTCAGCTCTTCGTCTGTGGTATCCGGCGGACCGCGAGTTGATACATCGTCCGTCCCTCGCGCAAGTACTTTATCTCGAAGTTCGTCGCGATGCGTGCTTCCGCGACGCCGAAATCCGGATCGTCGAAGGGGATGGGCTCCAGCTCCGGATGGTTCAGCAAGAGTTCGCGAATTACCTCAAAGTACTCGGCGTGATCGGTCTGCACGGCCCACCGGCCGCCGGGGATCAGGCAGGCGGCTGCCGCGTCGACGAACGGTTTTTGGAAGAGGCGGCGCTTGTGGTGGCGACGTTTGGGCCAGGGGTCGGGGTGGTAAACGTGCAACGCCAGCAGCGAGTCGCGCGGGCATTTGGCGCGGACGAAGTAACTAGCATCGGCCCGCAGGATGCGGACATTCCGCAGGTTCCAACGTTGCATGCGGTCGACCGCGAAACGATAGAACTCGTTGGCCCATTCGATGCCCAGGAAGTTGCGCTGCGGGTAGGCTTGCGCCCGTCGCAAAAGAAAGCCGCCCTTGCCGATGCCGATTTCAAGCTCCACGGGGTGGTCATTGCCGAAGAAGGCCGGCCAGTGGAGATTTTCGAGTTCGTCCAGGTGGACGGGTATGGGCGGCGCCGGTGCAGGCGGTGGTAGCGGTTGTTCGGACATAGGGGGGCCATTTTCGGCCGGCGCGGCAAGCGGAGCAAGGAAACCGGTTGCGGCGGCCGGCGTGTTATCCTGCCAGGGCGGCGCAGATTTCAATTGCTTTTCGTTGTTCGCGTGTGCTATTCTGAAGCGGTGCTGGCGGGGAGGCCGGAGGTGGAATTCGGGTGCGCCCGCCGGCAGGTAGTGGATTGAAGGCGCTAATAGGTTTAAGTGTGAATTTGAGGGCGAGGAGAGCCGTGTATGAATACGTGGCGAGCCAGGCATAGCCATGTTGGCCGGTGGATAGCGAGTGTTTTATTGCTCGTGGCGGCGAGTGGAGCGCTGGCGCAGGATAGGAATTATTTGATCGTGTCCGCGCCGGACTACGTGGGTAGCGCTCCCCTGACGCAATTCATCAACCACCGGACGTCGAGAGGTTTCAATGTATCCGTCTACAGCGTACCCCCCGGCACGAGCCGGGAGGACATCAAGGCCCATATTCAAAGCCTCTGGGGTACGCCGGACGCGCCGGAGTTTTTGCTGATCGTGGGCGACACGAGCGGGACCAGCTCGACCGGCACCACTATTCCACACTGGGTGGGACAGGGCAGCCGGCATGCCACGACCGACCTACCCTACGCGTGCATGGACAGCGGGGACGACTGGTATCCGGATATGTTCCATGGCCGGTTCTCGGTAACCAGCGTCAACATGCTGCAGCAAGTAGTAGACAAGACGATCTGCGTCGAGTCGGGCAACTTCAGTGATCCCAATTACGTTCGCCGGGCCGCGATGCTGGCCACTGATGACCCGACGGCGGGGGCGGCGACCCTGCACGAAACGATCATCAGCAGCTTCCTGGAGCCGGCCGGCTTCACCGTCACGCGCGTGTATGCCGCGGCCGGTGGGGGCACGTCGCACATTTCCGCGGCGGTGAACGCGGGCGTGCTCTTTACCGTGTACTTTGGTCACAGCGGCTCGGGCGGCTGGTCGTCGCCCAGTTTCAGCCAGTCCAACGTGAATGCCTTGACCAATGAGGGGCTATACGGGCTGACAATGGGTTGGTCGTGCAACACCGCCCACTATGACTATGACGAGTGCTTCGGCGAGACCTGGCTGCGGGCGGCGAATAAGGGGGCTGCGGCGTACCTGTCAGCTTCGAACTATGTTTGGTGGAGCAGCTCCGCGGACTGGGAGTCCTCGCGGCGGATGGAGAACTACTTTTTCAAGGCGGTTTTCCGGAAGGAAATCTGCGAGGTGGGGCCGGCTTGGCAGGATGCACTATGGACGATCTTAGGCGATCCAGCTTTCGGCCCAACACACGACCACACACGCAACATCTTCGAGCAGATGGTCCTCCTCGGCGATCCGGCCTTGAGACTGCCGCTGCGGGCGCTAGACCTGTCGCTGCCGAACGGCTGGCCTGAATTCATCCCGCCGGACGTGCCCACGCCGATCGTACTGCGCATTGCCGATGCGGCCCAAAGCTATCTGCCGGATTCCGGCCGGCTTTATTACCGCTATTCCGGCGACGAGTATCAGAGTGTGCCGCTGGTTCCGCTGGGTGACGGCCTCTATGAGGGCATTCTGCCGCCACCGGGGTGCAATGCGAATCCGGAATACTACTTCAGCGCGACGGGCGACCAGGAGGACACGGTTTACCTGCCGGAGCTAGCGCCACAGCAGGTGCTCACTTCAATCGTTGCGACGACAACCACGCTGTTCACGGACGATTTCGAGGCCGATCAGGGCTGGACCGTCTGGACCGATCCGGGGCTGACGACCGGCGCCTGGGAGCGGGGCATACCGCTCGGGACAGGGCAGGTGGGGGCACCGGTGGCTGACTACGACGGTTCGGGGCGGTGCTTTGTTACCGACAATCGCGGCGGCGCGTATGACGTGGACGGCGGGCCGACGCAGCTAATCTCGCCAACGATCGACATCAGCGGGATGAGCGATGTGTACGTGCGCTACGCGCGCTGGGTCTATTGCGATGATGAGCTTCCGCCGGCACAGGACTTTCTAGACATCGAGTTCTCCGCGGACGGCGGGGCGAACTGGACGGCGGTGGAGCACGTTTCGGGGCCGGGCGGCTGGGTCAGACAGGAGATTCGCGTAAGTGACTTCGTGCCGCTGACTTCGCAATTCAAGATGCGGTTCTCGATTAACGACACGCCGAACAACTCGCTCACCGAAGCGGGCCTGGACGCGGTTGTGATTTACGACCGTGCTTGCGGGCTGGAAGCGATGCTCGGCGATCTAAACTGCGACGGCGTGCTGAACGTGTTTGACATTGATCCGTTCGTGCTGGCCTTGACAGAACCCGCGGGATACGCGGCGGCTCATCCGGACTGCGATGCGAACCGGGCCGACTGCAATCAAGACGGCGAAGTAAACGTCTTCGACATTGATCCTTTCGTGCAATTGATGACAGGAGGCTGATCATAGCCCCAAGCTGCAGCGCGAGCGGCCTGAGTTGGCCGGCATGCAGCGGCGCGCCGCTCAAAGTCCACGGCGCGTGACCAGATATGTCGCGAAGCTGCCTAGCCAGTGGCCGCCCTCGTATTGCTGGTCGGCCAGGGCGGCCAGTCCGGCTTGCCGATGCGCGCGGGCGGCTGCTTGGAGAGTCGCGATGCGCGGGTCGCCCGCCGGCAGGCTGGAGGCGATGCCTTCCAGCATCCAGGCGCGCGAGAGGTTGAGTCCGTCCAGGTGCACGAGCTGCGGGTCGGTGCGGTCGCTTACGACAGCCGGCGGCAGCCAGTCGCGCGATTCGTCACCTTTCAGGTCCGGTAAGAACGCGCTGAGCCAAGCCGCAAATTCCGCCGGCGGAAGGATGCGCCGCATCACGTCGGCCTCGGCCAGAATGGGTGAGAGGAAGGCTTGGCCGTCGGGTTCGAAGGCCAGGTTCGCGCCGCGGTCGTTCTGGAAATAGGCCAAGGCACGGCTGGTAACCAGGGCGGCGAACTCGCGATTGCCGCGCGACCGCGCCCAGTCGAGCAGCAAGCCGAGTGCGAAAGCGGTCTGCGTATGTTCGCCGGTTCGCACCGGGTGGGTGAGCTTCGGCAGCCACTCCGAAAAGCGTTCGACAGCCACTTGCTCGAGCGGTTCGAGTGTGCGGGCCCACTCGCGCGCCTGCGGATCGTGCCATTCGTGGAGCTCGGCCGAGAGTTGCAGCAGCCACGCCAACCCGTACGGACGCTCGAAGCTCTTGCGACCGGGGCCGCGAAGGTAATTCAGCTCATCAGCCACTTTTTCTGGGAGGAAGCTCTCGGCCAGGGCGGCTCGGGCGCGAGGCACGAAGTCCGCCTGTGGGTACATGCGGCAGAGCCGGACCAGGAGCCAGTGTCCGTGCACAGAGGAGTGCCAATCATAACATCCGCAGAATACTGGAGTTAGCTCGCGGGGCGGGGCGACGTCGGCGTCGGAGTTGAGGACATGTGCGATCTTGTAGGGATAGTCTTTATGGACACATGCGAGTGCCAGGTTTGCGAATCGGGCTACGGCGTCCGCGCTCAGGGTCGGCTCAGGCTGGGGCGGGGAGGTAAGCAGCAGGCCGATCGCGAAGAAGGGGGATAGGGGCATCGTTTGTCTCCACGTGGGTCTTAATATACGCGGGTCTTAATATACTAGAATGGAACTCGGGAGTCAGGGGGCACAAACCACCCGTGGGATTTTTAGATTGCTTTTTGCGTGCCGCGTGTGTTATTTTACGGTGACGCCGCGGACGGCAGGGGGCACGTTCTCGTGTGCGCCGGCTGACCGCGTCGGAGGTGAAGGCACAGGTAATCGTGTAACTTCAACAAACGGGGTGAGGAGATCCGGAATGAAGGCTTCGCGAGCCAACTGTAGTTATAGAGGCTGGGTGGCGGCGGCCTTGACGCTCGCGCTGGCGGCCAGCGCTGTGGCGGACAAGAACTACTTAATCGTGTCCGCGTCGAGTTACGTGGGCAGTGCGCCCCTGACGCAGTTCATCAATCACCGCACCGCCCGAGGCTTTAACGTAATGGTTTACAGCGTCCCGGCCGGAACGAGCCGCGATAGCATCAAGGGGTATATTCAGAGTCTGTGGGGAACAGCGAATCAACCCGAGTATTTGCTGATCGTAGGCGACACCAGCGGCAGCACCTCGACCGCCACCACCATCCCGCACTGGGTCGGTGGCGGCAGCCGGCAAGCCACAACCGATCTGCCGTATGCCTGCATGGATGGCGGCGGCGATTGGTACCCGGACATGTACCTCGGGCGATTCTCGGTCACCAGCGTGGCCATGCTGCAGAACGTGGTGGACAAAACAATCTGCGTCGAATCCGGCGGGTTCGCCGATCCGGACTATGCGCGGCGCGCGGTAATGTTGGCAACGGATGATTCGACCGCCGCAGCCCCGGCCCTGCATGATTCGATCATCAGCCAATACCTGGAGCCGGCCGGCTTCACCGCCACGCGCGTCTACGCCAGCTCGGGCGGCGGTTCGTCTCATATTTCGGCCGCGGTGAACGCGGGCGTGCTGTTTACGGTTTATTTTGGGCACAGCGGCTCGACCGGCTGGTCCTCGCCGGGCTTCAGCCAGTCGAACGTGAACGCGCTGACGAACGACGGGAAATACGGATTGACGATGGGCTGGTCGTGCAACACGGCCCACTACGATTACGACGAGTGTTTCGGCGAGACGTGGCTGCGGGCCGCGCACAAGGGCTCAGCGGCCTACTTGTCGGCCTCGAATTACGTGTGGTGGGGTTCGTCGGGCTCCTGGGAGTCGTCGCGGCGCATGGAACGCTACTTCTTCCAGTCGTTCTTTGTGGACAACATCTGGGAGGTCGGCCCGGCCTGGCAGGCGGCGCTATGGAAGATTCTGGCTGATCCGGACTTCGGCCCGGCCCATGACCACACCCGCAATATTTTCGAGGAGATGGTGTTGCTGGGTGATCCGGCCCTGCGGCTGCCGTTCCGGGCCCTGGACCTGTTGTTGCCGGACGGGACGCCAGAGTTCATCGCGCCGGATGTCCCGACGACGATCAGGGTGCGCATCAATGATGCAAGTGAGCTGTACGTACCCGGTTCGGGGATGTTGCACTACCGGTACGACAAAGGTGACTGGCTGACGGTCCCGCTGGAGCCTCTGGGCGGCTCTCTTTACCAGGGCACGCTGCCCGCTCCGGGCTGCGATGCTACTCCGGAATATTACTTCTGCGCTACCGGGGACAGGGGCGGAACAGCTTGCTTGCCGGACAACGCGCCGGTGCACGTTTTGTCTTCATCCGTTGCAGTGATTACCACCCTGTTGGCCGAGGATTTCGAAAGCGCCGATGGCTGGACGGTCGAAACCGATCCCAGCCTGACGACCGGCGCCTGGGACCGCGGCATTCCGCCTGGAGCCGGCCAAACGGGAGCACCGCCTGCAGACTACGACGGCTCAGGCAGGTGCTTTGTAACGGATAACCGCGTCGGAAACTATGACGTGGACGGCGGCCCGACGCACCTGATCTCGCCAATGGTAGACATCAGCCGCATGCAGGAGGTACACGTGCGCTTCGCGGCCTGGATGCACTGCGACGATGCGTTGCCGCCGGACCGGGATTATCTGGACGTGGAATTCTCCAGCGACAACGGCCAGACCTGGGTGTTGGCGGACCACATCCCGTCTCGTGACAAGTGGGTCGAGCGCGATATCGTCGTTAACAACTTCGTCCCGTTGACCACGCAATTCAGGATGCGCTTCACGGCTAACGATACGCCCAACAACTCAGTGACTGAGGCGGCGGTGGATAGCATTTGGCTTTACGATAACGCCTGTGGGCCCGGACTGATGCCGGGCGACATGAATTGCGACGGCATCGTGAACGCCTTCGATATCGACCCATTCGTGCTGGCGATAACCGATGCGGACGCTTATGCGGCCGTCCACCCGGACTGCAACATTTACGCGGGCGACGTTAACGAGGATGGCTCGATCAACGCGTTTGACATTGATCCGTTCGTGCTTTTGCTGACGGAATAGTAGTTGGACTGAGTGACGTTTCCTTAACTCCGAGAAGCGGCCGGGATATTGTTCCCGGCCGCTTCGTTTCGAAGGGGGTGCAAAGGGGTTTCGTGCGACGCATGCCTTCACGCGGCAGGCGCCAGCGAGCCGTTTCTCGGTATCGAACAAACCCAACCACTCGGTTACCGAAGCCGGCCTTGAAGTCCTGACGGCTGTGTTCGCAAAGGGGCAGTACCTCGGTATACTGCGCTAAATCCGCCCGAATCGGCGCGGCGGATGCAGAGTGCGCCCTCGATGCACCGTGGCTGGTTGCCGAAAACGTCACCTGCGTTGAGAACGCACCCTGCGGATAACGGGTGCGTCGCGGACGCACCCCGCGGACAGCTACGAGCAGGGAAACCATGACTGAGATTGCGAATTCTGCGGCTCGCATTGCGGCCGCCGGGCGGCGCGGGACTGATGTGCGCTCGGATTGCTGGGTTCAGATTACGCTGGCCGAAAGCGGCGGGATCGATCTGCAGTTGAAAACCAAGGTCGAGGTCATGTACGGCCAGGCGACGCGCAAGCTGGTGCACGAGGCGCTGGCCGCACTCGGCGTCACGAACGCCCGCGTTGAAATCGAGGACGCGGGGGCGCTGCCGTGGGTCATGCTGGCGCGGATTGAGGCGGCCGTGCGCCGGCTCGACGGGCGCGGCGTGACGGACATCATGGCGGTGCCGGAATGCCTGCCGGAGTTTGTGGCCGGGGCGCAATATCCGACCGAGCGCGAGCGCTTCCGGCGATCGCGGCTGTACTTGCCGGGTAACGAGCCGAAGTTCATGCTGAACGCCGGGCTGCACCAGCCGGACGGCGTGATTCTTGACCTGGAGGACAGCGTTGCGCCCGCGGTGAAGGACGAAGCTCGGCTGATCGTGCGGAATGCCCTGCGCAGCATTGATTTCCGCGGCTCGGAGCGCATGGTGCGCATCAACCAGGGCGAGCGCGGCCTGGTCGATCTGGATTTCCTCGTGCCGCATAACCTGCACGTGGTGCTCATTCCGAAGGTGGAAAGTCCGGAGCAGGTGCGCGCCGTGGATGGGCGGATCGATCGCATCCTCGCTTCAAAGCGCCATGGCGACGCCGCCGGTCGCCGGCCGTTCCTGATGCCGATCGTTGAAAGTGCGCTGGGGGCGATTAAGGCGTACGAAATCGCGACTGCCTCGCCGCACGTGATTGCATTGACGATCGGCCTGGAGGACTACACGGCCGACATCGGCGCGCAGCGGACGAACGAAGGCCGCGAGAGTTTCTGGGCGCGGTCGCAAGTGGTGAACGCGGCGCGGGCGGCGGGCGTGCAGCCGATCGACACGGTGTTCTCTGACGTGTCGGACATGGAGGGCCTGCGGGCCAGCGTGCTGGAGGCGAAGGGACTGGGATTCGAGGGTAAGGGCTGTATCCATCCGCGCCAGATCAGGCCGATTCACGAGGCTTTCGCTCCGGCACCGGCCGAGCTTGAGAAGGCGCAAAAGATCGTTGCGGCGTTCAAAGAAGCCGAAGAGAAAGGCCTCGGTGTGGTGTCGCTCGGCAGCAAGATGATTGATCCGCCGGTGGTGAAGCGGGCGCTGCGGATAGTCAGATTGGCGGAGGCGCTCGGGTAGGGGGTAAACTTGACGGGCGGGAGGTCAAGCGCGCCGTAGACAAAGGAGCGCGCGTGCGTTGGTGGCGTCGGTACTGGATGGCAGTCGCAGCGCTGCTGGGCTTGGCCGTCTGGGGCCTGACGGACATTCGCTGGCGCGGGCAGTTCCGCCCCGATGCGCCCGAGCTGCATCGGACGGATTTCACGGTCTACACTAATGCCGCTGACGTACTGCTGAGCGGGGGCGACCCGTATGCCGTCCCGGGGCCGCGCGGGTGGTACTATCTCTATCCGCCGCTTTTTGCGCTGCTGGTGTCACCGTTGCGGCATCTGGATTCGCAGTGGCAGGTCGTGATCTGGTTCGCGATTAGCGTCGGACTGGCGTATGGCTGTTTGTCGGAAGGGCGCCGAATTGGGCTCTGGCTTTGGAAGCGCTGCGCGGAGCTGCCCAGTGCGCAGGTAATGCAGCCGCCGGCGTGGGTGGGCATTGTGGCGTTTGTCACTGTCCTGCTGCAGCTGCTCGAATGCCTGCAACGCGGTCAGGTGGGGGTACTGATTCTGCTCTCCTTAATGCTCGGCCTGAGACTGACGCTGACACGCGAGAGTGCATTGCAGGTTGCGGGCGGCGGGGTGCTTTTGGCGTTGCCGGCCGCAATCAAGATAACGCCCGCACTGCCTGTACTGCTGTACGCAGTCCTCCTGGGCACCACCGGCCCGCGCTGGCGAGGAGCTGCGGCATGGGGCGGGCTGGTTGCGGGAACCGCGCTGTTCTGGGTCGGCATTCCCGGCGCGGTTGTGGGCTGGGACGAGAATTTGCGCTTGTTGGCCCGCTGGCGTGACACAGTCGCCGCCAACGAAATGCTTGTCAGCGACCGCGGCATTAATCCACTGTCTTGGAGCAACCAGAGCCTCGAGGTAGCTCTGTTCCGCCTCGGGGAGATTGCGCAACATGGGTTTCCGCCGCCACTGCGAGCCGAACAGGTAGGCTCGGCAGGTGTGCGGTTGACACCGTTCCCACCACGAAGCGCGGCCGACTGGCGGGCCCCGATCAGCACGGTGCGAATCGGGCTGCTGGTGTTGCTGCTTGCGGCCGCGGTACG
>Ga0116188_1001104_pt1 | contig 24190 bp, 20 predicted proteins | sample AD_JPNTR2_MetaG_FD_89807 | JGI IMG/M metagenome (GOLD analysis project Ga0116188, IMG submission 89807) | Active sludge microbial communities of municipal wastewater-treating anaerobic digesters from Japan - AD_JPNTR2_MetaG | ecosystem: Engineered > Bioreactor > Anaerobic > Digestate | place...
CTTTGAGCTCATTGAGGGAATGGGGCACGACATTCCCGAACCGCACATCCCCCGGCTGGTTGAACTCATCGCCGGGCACGCCGCAGCTGCTGAAGCTTAACGAAGGGAGTCATGCACCGGTGATGCTGAGAGTCTGGGCCGAATTTATCACGCCGCGGGAAGCGGCGGACCCCGCGGTGGTTTCGCTGCTGCAGCGCTACCGGGCCCATCCCTGCCTGGCCGTCCCCCACGGCAGGCTCGGCGCAGAATACGTCCGGTTCGTGCGGGTTTACAGCGAAGCCGGCCTGGAGCCGGCCCTGTGGCCGACCTTAAGCGACGAGTCCGGCTACTGGCCCAACGAGCGAAATGCCGCCGAGTTTTTCGATTATGTGCGCCGGATTTTTGAATGGGCGGAAGAGGAAAAGCTGAGTATCCCCTGGCTGGTGGTGGACCTGGAGACCCCGCTCTACCAGTGGCAGGAGATCGGCGCGGCGAAGGGCTTGAAAAAAGCGCGGACGGCCTTGCGGGTGTTCCGCTCCAACCGCAACCGGGAGCGGTTTGCGGAAGCGGCGCAGATCTACCGGGAGCTGCAGGCTTTCGTCAACAGCCGCGGCTGCCGCACCCTGGTGCCGGTGCTTCCCTTCATTGAGCTGGACCTGCAGGACCAGGCAACCAAGCTGCAGGACTACCTGGAAACCCCGGTCACCCCCATCCAGTGGGACGTGGTCACGGTGATGCAGTACAACTCTCTCTTCTCCGGCATGTCCAAGGGCCTGCTGAAGCTCGAGGAGGCCCCCTACTACCTCTACCTGCTCTGCCGGAACATGAAAGAACACTTCGGGGGCCGCGCAGCCCTCTCCGTGGGCCTGACCTCTACGGGCAAGCTGGGAGACGAGCCCTACTACAGGCACCCTGAAGAGATGCTGCCCGATATCTCCGCCGGGCTGGCCGCCGGCATAGACGACATCGCCGTCTTCTGCCTCGAGGGAATTCTCAAGCATGCCCGCCCGGAATCCTGGTTCGAGATGATCCGCGGCGCCGCTCCCGCCGTCCCCCCGCGTTCCCACAGGGTAGAGCGGCTCCGGAAGCTGGGCCGCATGCTCTACCGGCTGGCCAGGTAAGAGGCGCAGAATGCTGCCCCTTTGTATATCGAGATGACGGTCTCTCTGATATTTTACCGCTTGTATTGTCTTTCAAAGCCTTCTTTGTATTTTACGTTTTACTAGTAGCCGGGGTAGCGGGCCCACCATGCATCGTCATCCCGGTAGCGGGTGAGCAGGTCATCCGCCAGCTCTATGAGGACCTCTTTCAACTCCAGCTGCTCCACCCAGCCGCCAGGAATCCCGCTCAATCCCAGGCAGGCTCCCAAAATGTTACCGGCAATGGCCCCGGTGCTGTCGCTGTCGCCGTCGTGGTTCACGGCGGCAATGAGCGCCTTCCTGAAATCGTCCCGGTACTTCAGCGCGCAGTAAACAGCTATGGCCAGCGCCTCTTCGCCGGTCCAGCCCTCGCCGAGCCGGGCGATGGCCTCCGTATCGGCCAGGCTGCCCTCCCGCGCAAGTTCTGCCGCCCGGGCCAGAACGGCGCTGCACTCCTCGTGATTCTCGTAGCCCGCCAGCTCCGACATGGTCTCTTCTACAGCGCTCTCCAGCTCCTGGCCCTCTATGAGCAATGCCACCAGGTAGGCCAGGGCCCCGGCGGAAAGGTAGCCCGAAGGATGGCCGTGGGTCAGGGCGGCAATCTCCGCCCCAATGCGGAAAGAGTCTTCTTTCCGGCAGAACAGCCCCACCGGCGCCACCCGCATCACCCCGCCGCAGCCCTTGCTGTTGTTGATGGGCGCTTCCATGCTGCCCTGCCGGCCGCTCAGGAGGGCGGATATGCAGCTTCTCCCGGGAGCCCGCAGGGCGTGGAGCTCTTTTACTCCCAGCAGCCAGCCGTCGTAGACCCATTCATAATCTTTATTCCGGGGATATCCCTGGGTCAGCAGCCAGCGCTGGTAAGCGAAAAAGACCACCGAAGGTATGTGGCAGATCCCCTTGTTTCTCCCCCTGGTTTCCGCCCGGAGAAGCCCCTCCGCGGTAAAGACGGTCATCTGGGTATCGTCCGTGATCTCGGCTTTGCCGGAAGGCGCCGGCTGCAGATCCCGGATGCCGCCCTCGCCATAGCGCCGCACAATCTCGCCAAGCTTCATGAATTCCACGGGCCAGCCCAGGGCGTCGCCGACGGCGCCCCCCACGAGGCATCCCCTGAAGTGCTCCTTGTCCCTTTTCATGCATCGCCCTCCCCATTCTCTTTGAACCAATCACATTTTGAAGCTGCCTGTAAAGCTTACCTGTATGGCTACTTCCAAATACTGGTTCGGGCTGGGCATGCCCAGCCCCTACAACTGTAGCCATGACTGATTATCTTTTTCCTTTTCACTTTCGCCAAAAAATAGAAATTCCCTTTCATATGTCAGAAGGACCATCCCCCTGACATATTCCTTTCTGTTTATTTTAATTCTACTGAAATTGCTGTATAATTATGGATATTATGAGGCGTGAAAATTTAAACATGCGAATTGATCTGCATGTTCATACTGCCAACTCCGACGACGCTTACGGTGAACCGGAAGAGGTATTGGCCGCCGCAGTAAAGGCCGGCCTGAACGGATTGGCCGTAACCGAACACGGCAATTACCAGAAAAGCGAGATCTTTCTTACACTGGCCCCTCGCTTTAACCTTGTGGTCTTTGTCGGGGCCGAGGTGGCCACCCGCTCCGGCCACCTGCTGGTCTTCAGTAATGACATTAGCCGCTGGAACCGTTTTAAGGGCGATAACAATGATGCCCAGGAAGTTATCGACGCAGTAAACCTCGCCGGTGGAGCGGTGGTGGCGGCCCATCCTTACCGCATCGGGCACGGCTGCGGCGGCGCCGCAAAATTAAGCGGCCTTGCCGCCATTGAAAGCTGCAACGGTGCCAACCGGCCATTCGAAAACCACATGGCCCGGATGCTGGCGGAAAAGACAGGCCTTCCATGCACCGGTGGCAGCGACGCTCACTTTACCGATGAAATCGGGCGCTGCTATACCCTGTTCACCGTTCCCGTGCGCACCATGGCCGATCTGGTGGCGGCGCTCAAGGCGGGGCGCTGCACCCCTGTTGACAGATTGAGAAGCGAGGGATGAGTTAGTTAATTCGGTGCCAGGCACCAAGTTAACTAACGATAAAATAGTATTGCCTTTTATCGTACGGTTATGCTATATTAATCGTACGGGAGGTAATATCATGATGGACGAAGACACAAAGGTAATTACCGCCACCGAGCTCAAGGCCAACCTGGGCAAATACCTTGACTATGTCATGAACGACCGGGAGGTCGTGGTCACAAAGAACGGCAAGAAAGCGGTGAGGTTGACCCCCTACATCACGGAGATCGAGCGCTATTTTATGGTGAAGGAAAAAGCGCGGGACTACATCTACGGCGGCAAAAAGGTGTCTTACGAAGAGTTCATGGAGATCTACGAAAAAAGCGATCTGCGCATGGAGTATATCAACGGTGAAATTGTCCTGTTAACCTCGCCGGATACCTTTCACCAGGATATTTCGGGAAATTTGCATGTTCAACTTCGCGCCTACCTGAAAGGTAAAAAGTGCAAGGTATTTTATGCGCCCTTTGATGTCCATTTTTACAAAAAAGGATTTAAAACGCCCGATGTGATGCAGCCTGATTTGCTGATTGCCTGCGACCTGGAAACGGCAATTAATGAAAAAGGGAGATACATGGGGACGCCGGAGCTCTGCATCGAGATCTTGTCAAAAAGCACCCGCACGAAGGACATGGTCGACAAGCTCAACACGTACATGCTGTCCGGGGTTAAGGAATTTTGGATTGTCGATCCGGAAAAACGCTCGGTCCTGGTATACGGCTTTAAAGACTGCAGCATCGCCGAATGTATCGCCTACAGGCTCGGAGATACACTTCGCTCTTATTATTTTGCCGGCCTGGCCATCCCGGTAAACGAAATCTTTGAGTAGTTTAGCCTGTATTGTTAACCCGGTGCCAGGCACCAAGTTAACTAAAGGAGTTGAATGAACTGTGGAAATTTTAAGGGCCATTGCTGTTCCCCGGCCTAACGGCAGCACCGAATTTTACCGGGTGGCCGATTACATCAAAAACTGGCTAATAAGCCGCAAACTGCCCCTGGAGAGCCATCATTTTCTCATGCGGCCCTATTTTTTTGAGATTATTGCGCTGGCCATTATCATCGCCGCCCTCTTATTCTGCTACCTGGCGTTCTTTCGCAAAAGCTGGCTGGCTATTTTGCCGGTTCTGTTTTTGGGCCTGTTAATGTTGTTCGAGTCCAGCCTGGGGATCCCGCTGATCAGCGGTCTCATACAAAAAGATGGGGAAAACATCGTCGTCTCCTTTAGCCCGGAAACAGCCGAGCGAGAGCTTATTTTCTCCGCCCATTACGACTCCAAAAGCCAGCCCCTTGATCACCGGCAGCGCGAACTGATATTCAAAATGATAATTCCCTCTGTAGCCGCGGGCATCCTTTTAGCCATGCTCTGGTGGGCAATTCACTTCCGGGGCAGCGGACCCCCAAAAGGCATCGCCATACTGCTGAGAGGGATGCTGGTTTTACTTTCGGCCTACTGGCTATTTCTGGCCTTTGTTTTCGGCGGAGGTTTCCTGGTTCGCCCCTCCCCGGGAGCTGTTGACAACGGTACGGCCGTTGCCGCCCTGATGAATTTCTCCCAAGAGCTCAAAGAACTGCCCCTGGAGAAAACAGCCGTCACCATTGTCCTTTTTGCCGCCGAGGAGCTGAATATGCAGGGATCCCAGGCCTATGTCCGGGACCGTATCCGGAAGGAAGGGCCCAAATGCTTCAATATCAACCTGGAGCTGGTTTGCCAGGAGGGGGACTACGTTTACTGGCCCGAGGATGGAGTCTTCACCAGACGCTACGCTACCAGCGCTGTGCTGAACAATTTGCTAGATCAGGCAGTAGCGAGGATCACGGGGCAGAAGCTAAAGCCCCTCGAGGGTGATTTTACCACAATCAGCGACGGAGGCTCGTTCCTGGCTGCCGGCATTCCTTCCACCACCCTGAGCAATGCGGGCTCCCCTGAAATGGGCTTTAGTTTCTTTCATTCCCACCGGGACAACATGGATCGGGTTGTGCCTGAAAGGCTTGACGAACTGGTACAGATACTTAAAGAATTTACCCTGCTTTTCGAAAAGACCCCCGACTTAGTTAATTAGGTGCCAGGCACCAAGTTAACTAACTAAAAGGGCGGGCACAAGGCCCGCCCCTACATGTCATCCTGACGAAGCGAAGGATCTCCAGACCGCTCTGCCGCTCCACAGTCATTCAGACTTCGGCTGGGCGCTGGCCGCGGCCTTTGCCCTCAATTCGCGCCGCAGGATTTTTCCGATGCTCGATTTGGGCAGTTCATCGATAAAGTAGATCTGCCTGGGAACCTTGTAGGCGGCCAGGTTTTCCCGGCAATATTTGATGATCTCTTCTTCCGTCAACAATTCACCGGGGCGGGCCACCACGTAGGCGACCACGGTTTCACCCCGGTACTCGTCGGGCATGCCCACGGTGCAGGCCTCCTCCACCTTGGGATGGGCAAAGAGAATGTCATCCACTTCGTTGGGATAGACGTTGAAGCCCCCGGAAATGATCAGGTCCTTTTTCCGGTCAATTACCGAAAGATAGCCTTCTTCGTCCAGGAAGCCGATGTCCCCGGTATAGAGCCAGCCCTCCCGCAGGACCTGCCCCGTCTCTTCAGGTTTCTTGTAGTAGCCGCTCATCACCTGCGGGCCCTTGATCAGGATTTCCCCGGCCTCGCCGGCGGGCATCTCTTTCTCTCCCCTTTCAATGTCCACGATCTTGATTTCGGTGTTGGGAAAGGGCAGGCCCACGGTGCCCGGCTTGATCTTCCCCCGCCACAGAGAAGCCGTGGCAAAGACGGTGCTCTCAGTCAAGCCGTAAACATCGATGATCTGCTTCCCGGTCAACTCGATTAAACGGTTGTAGGTGTCCATGGGCAGGGGCGCCGCCCCGGCAAAAAAGCCCTTGATAAAAGAGAGGTCCATCCCGGTAAAATCTTTTTTGCTCAACAGGCCGGTGAAAATAGTGGGCACTCCCGGCAGGTAATCGGGCTTGAACTGCCTCACCATCTCGCCCACGCTGTCCGGGTTTGGACGGGGCACCATGATCGCCTCCAGGCGGGCCCAGAGAGCGTAGTTTTGCATGGCGGTAAAGCCGGCGGAATGAAAGTAGGGATAAACAGCCAGGAGCTTCTCTCCTTCTTTCACCCCCGGCAGCCAGGCTGCAAACTGCTGCACATTGGCGGAGAGACTGGCATGGGTAAGCATGACCCCCTTGCTGAGACCGGTAGTTCCGCCGGTGTAAAGGATGGCCGCCGGTTCCTCCCAGGCGGAAAGATCTTCCACCGCCCCGCCCGGCTGCCGCTTCACCAGGCCGGTAAACTGGTGCACATTCTGCTGCGGGTTTACCTTGCGGTACATGTCCTTTTTCACCAGCGGGTAGAGCTGCTTCTTGGGAAAAGGCAGGTAGTCATTAATATGGCAGGTCACAATTTCTTTTATCCCCGTCTTCTCTTTCAGAGCGAGCATGCGGGGCAGGAGCATATCCAGGCCCACTGCGACCTTGGACTCGGAATCGTTGAGCTGATAGGCCAGCTCCCGCTCGGTGTATAGAGGATTGTTCGGGACGATCACCGCCCCGATGCGGAAGGCGGCGTAAACGGCGATGGTCATTTGCGGCAGGTTGGGCAGCAGCGTGGCCACTTTATCTCCCTTTTCCACGCCCAGCGCCCTCAACGCCCGGGCAAATCTGTTTACCAGGGAATCAAGCTCGCTGAAGGAGATCTTCCGCCCCATGTAATTCAGCGCCGTCATGCCGGCCCGCGCCTCGGCGGAGCGGGCCAGGGCGCGGGATAGGGTAATCTCCTCGATATCGATCTCGTGCGGCACCCCGGGCGCGTACGACCGGTGCCACGGTTTAACTCCGCTCATCTAAGAAGCACCTCCTCATGAAGTAAACAAAGTAATATCCGTCAAACCGAAAGGTATCTTGATATTGATCTCTGACTCCGGCAGGACGAGGTGGTAGGCCTCGGGCACCGGCAAAAACTCCACCTGCACCCCCGTCTCGTCCTCCAGAAAGCGGCGCACCGCGCCCTTGTTGCCGGGAGGGCCCACGTCGGACATCTCGTGCAGCGATACTTCAAATTCGAAGCACCCGCGCACAAAGCTGGTGGCAAATCCACCCGGCAGGTTGTGCTGCTCCAGCAGCAGCACTTTAACCCCTTCCGACGCCAGCTTCAGGGCCGCGGCAAGCCCTCCCAGCCCGGCGCCGACAACAATTACATCCGGGGACAATAGATCATCTCCTTTCTCTTTTGTAAGTGGCAATCCGCGTATGAAAAAAAACAGCTGCCGCGCCCTTCTGTCTATCCCTCTGGATGTAGTTTTACTCAAGGCTGCAGCAGCTGTTTTTTTATGCTATTTTCTATTTGTTTGTATTGCCTGTGATCTGGCGCCGGCTATCTGCCTTTAAATGCCGGTTTGCGCCTCTCCAAAAAAGCAATTGCACCTTCCTTGTGGTCTTCTGTCTGGAAGCATAAGCTCTGGGCATAAATTTCCAGCTCCATGACCTGTTCCAGGCTCAGGCCGTCGCTGGCATTCAATATTTCCTTGGCCTGGGCCAGGGCCACGGCCGGCCCCTCGGCCAGCTGCTGCCCCAGCTTGAGCGCCTCCTGCAGCAGCTCTGCCGCGGGCACAACCCGGTTGACGATGCCGATGCGGTGTGCCTCTGCGGCATCGATATTTTCGCCGGTGAAGACCAGCTCTTTCGCCTTCTGCAAGCCCGCCAGGCGGGGCAGGAAATAGAGCGCCCCGCAGTCGGGGACAAGGCCCACCTTGATGAAAGCCATTCCAAACTTGGCGGTGTCCGCAGCAATGATCAAATCGCAGAGCAGGGCCAGCGAGAAGCCGGCGCCCACCGCGTAGCCGTTGACGGCGGCGATGACCGGCTTCTTCACATTGGCCAGCTCCATGAGCTGCGCATATCCCTCTTGAAGCCACCGCCGCCCCTCCAGGAGCTCAAAGCCCTGCATCAGGCGGCTGAGATCCCCGCCCGACGAGAAGGATTTACCGGTCCCTGTCAGGACGATACTGCCAATCTCATCGTCGGCAGCGGCGGCGCGGATAGCGCTGACCAGCTCTTGGGCCATGGCCGCCTCCAGGGCGTTCATAATATCCGGCCGGTTCATGGTCAGCAGGGCCACCCCGCCGCGCTTTTCGTAAATAATAGTCTCATACGCTGACATAATCAACAACTCCATTCCAATTCATCTTTAAAAAGCCTATTATAATCAGTATATTCTGTTTTTTCTTCATAGTCAATCATCTTATACATAGAAAACAATTTTTCTCCAATCAGCCCCTCTTTCGGCATGGCATGACCGCGCGCCCGCCGGCAGCGCGCGCTTTTCTGCCTGGTTTGTATTTGCTGGGAAGTTTATCTCTTGAAAAAAATCCTGACATGAAATGGAAGTGCTGTATAGGGGACAGCCCCTTGCAACTCGCGGAGTTATAGACAGCGCCAGTTGTCCCGCGAGGCAATCTCGCAGAAGGGCCGGTTCCAGCCTTTTAAGCTGCAGCTGCGCCTGCAGGGGCTGCCGGTGAAGCACCAGCGAAAATCCGGGGGCAGCTCCCGCTCCGCTGCGGACAGTTTTATTTCCCGGTGGGTGGAGCTGGCCGTGTGGACGAAAACGACGGGCCGCGAAGAGCCTTCCCGGACGGCGCAGTAATCCAGGCAGGCGGCGGCGGCTTTTCCGGTATAGCAGCCTTCAAGGGTTATCCCCGCCATCTCCTGAAAGCGGCGGATGGCCTCTTGGGCGGTGTCCGTAGCAAAGCCGTACCCCTCCCCCAGGTAGCCTTCTTCCAGGCGCAGCCGCTCGTCCAGCCGGCTTGCGGCATCACCGATATTCACGCCGCGGCGCGCCAAAAGCCTCAGGCTTCTCCGGGCCAGGCCCACTATTTTCCGCCGTCCCAGCAAACTCGGATGAACCACGCGGACCGCATGCAGCAAGGTATCCATCCCGGCCAGGGCGATCCCGGCCAGGAGGCCGGCGGCGGTGCCGCCGGTGCCCGCAGCCACAAAAATAGCGGCAGGATCAGGGAGCCCCTGCTCCCGGAGCTGCAGGCGCATTTCCAAAACGGCGCCGATATAGCCCAGCGTGCTCAGGGCGTTTGAGCCTCCCGGCAGAAGGAGGTATGTTTTCCGGCGGGGGTTGAAGCGGCGGGCCAGGTAAATGCGCAGGTAGCGCAGGACCATTCCGGGATAATCCCTCACAAAGTGCATTTCAGTGCCGAATTCCATCTCCAGGAGCAGGTTGTTTCGCACATGTTCGTTAACAGGCTGGCAAAAGAACAGGCCGGTTGTGCGCAGCCCCAGCTCCCGTCCCAGGGCGGCAACGGCCAGGACATGATGCGAGCCCAGCCCCCCCGCAGTGACAATCTCGCGAAAACCTTTCCGCTTGACATCGGCCAGGATCAGTTCCAGCTTGCGGACCTTGTTACCCCCGTAAAGAGGGTGAGAGAGATCATCCCGCTTTACCAGGAGCAGCGGCCGGCTCGATATTTCGGGGAGGCGCTCCAGGGGAGTGGGCCAGTTTCCCAGTTCAACAAGGGGCACTGTCTCCTGGAGAACAGGATAGCTTTTATATAAGAAGTTTGTGCTCATTGAGGGAGCCTCCCTTCATTGACAAAAAATTGTTGATGTTATTATAATCTACAATATACTGTTCATCAATGGATTAGAAGAAAAATTTCCGCTGAGCTTGCCTTTTTCGATTAGCCGTCTTCCCAAAGGAAGGCAGGACAATCAAGCACCCGGGAGGGATCTCCATGTCACAAAGCGAGTTCGGATTGAAGCGGGTTTTGGGCCTGTGGGAGGTGGCCGCCATCGCCGTGGGACAGACCATCGGTGCGGGCATATTCGTCATGACGGGGATGGCCGCAGGCTTCACCGGTCCCTCCGTCCCCCTGGCCTATCTTTTGGCGGTCATCCCAGTTGTCTTTCTCATGCTCAGCCTGGCCATGCTGGGCTCGGCACTGCCCACTACCGGGGGCAACTACAAGTATGCCAGCCGCCTCTTTTCACCCCGGGCCGCCTTTATCGGGGTATGGGGTTTTATGGGCGGCACCCTGGTGGGGGCCTTCCCCCTGTGGGCTTTAAGCGGGGCCCGCTACCTGCAAGCGGTCATGGAGGTGGATACCGTTGCAGCCGCCGTGGCCATCATGACAATCCTGTTCCTGGTTAACCTGGTGGGGATCTCCATGGCGGCGGCGGTTCAAGCCCTGTTCGTACTGCTAATGCTGATCGCCCTGATCATGTTTGGAATTACCGGTATTCCCCATATCGATCCGGCCAACTTCACCCCTTTCTTCCCCGCGGGAGTGCACGGCTTTATCCTGGCCACCTGCGTGCTTACCTTCACCCACCTGGGAGCAAACTCCATCGTGGAACTGGGCGGAGAGATCAAGAACCCGGGCCGGGTTATCCCCCGGGCCTTTATGATTTCCATCCCCCTGGTCACCGTTATTTACCTGCTGGTGGCGGTGACGGCCGTGGGGGTAGTGCCCTGGAGCAAACTGGCCGGCCAGCCCCTGACCGCCGCGGCTGAAGTTTTTATGGGGAAAGGCGCCTTCAACTTTTTTGTTATTGGCGGCGGGATGCTGGCCATCATCACCACCCTTAATGCCGGCTTCATGTGGGGCACCAAGTCGCTCCTGGTGATGGCGGCGGACGGACTCTTCCCCCGGGCCCTGACCGCGGTAAACCGCCGCTTCGGAACGCCGCACTGGTTTCTCCTCTTCATCTACCTGGTTTCCTGCGGGGCACTGATTATCTTTGGCGAAGATTACCTGGAAGCTTTTACTGCCCTGGGGTCCATTGGGGGAATCATCATCTTCCTTCCCGTTATGGGAGCAGCCCTGGTGCTGCCCAAAAAGGCGCCCGAAGCCTATGCTGCCAGCTCCTTCAAGCTAAAAGGCATCTGGGTTTACCTGGTTCCTTCCGTGGGCGCGCTGGTTGCCCTGGGCGTGATGGGGATGCTGCTCATCGATCTCCTGGGCATGCCCCGGGGCAGCGTTTTTGGCTACCTCTTTATTGTCTGGCTCGCTATCGGCCTGGTCTATTACGAGATCCGCTGCCGTGCCCTGCGCCGACAGGGGCGGATGCCGGAGGCGGTCAAGCAAGTCCAAGGCCGGGAGTTTTGACAGTACGGAAAAGCAGGTAATTGAACATTAAAAACAACCGTTCCCGGCGCCTGCCAGGAAGAAGGGGCAATATGGATTAAACAACCAGGGTTGCTTATCGGCAGGAAAACTATTCCTGCCCGGTGAATACAATTATCGTTCCATTACGCTCGACAGGAGGGCGTCCTTTGCCAAGCACTCCAAAAACCCCCGCCTGGAAGATACTTCAATCACTCTGGCTCATATTCGTCTTCATCCCTTTTCTAAACTGGATCGCCTTTCTCTATATCGGTATACGCGCCAGGCATAAACCATGGCTTGCCTGGGCAGCCAGTTACTTCGCTCCCGTACTCTTCGTGTTCATCGTCTCCTCCCTCAACCCGGAGGAAACCACGACATTAAACCTAATCGCCATAATCCTCTTTATCGGCGGGCAGATAGGGTCAATTGCTCACGCTTTTGCGGTTTTCAGAGAATACCTAAACAAGCTGGCGGAACGCCAGGAACAGCTGCAATACCATGGACGGGAGCCGATAAAGAGAGGTCTCGCCTGGAAACTGTCTCAATCGCTCTGGATCCTGTTCGCCTTCATTCCCTTTCTAAACTGGATTTCCTTTCTTTATATCGGCATACGCGGCAGGCATAAACCATGGCTTATCTGGGGAACTGTTTACCTCGTTCCTGTTTTAATCGCATTTTTTGTTATTTCCTCTGACCCGCAGGGAACCACAACGTTAAGCTCCTTCGCCATACCCCTGTTTATCGGCGGACAGATTGGATCAATAGCTCACGCCCTGGCGGTGTGCCGGAAGTACCTGCTTATGCTCGCGGCCCGGCAGGAAGCATATGAACAGTGGCTTAAAGAAATCAAGCTTTATTAGCAACAAGAATCGAGGGACGGTTCCTTTGATTTATATCAGGAGAACCGTCCCCTTGATATAAAAACATTCCTGGGGGTACTTTATGCGCAAGCGGTTGCCTTTATGGGGCAAAATAGCTTACGGCGCCGGCTCCGTGGGCTGGGTCCTCCTGGACCGGGTAGTCATGACCTGGCTTTATTATTTTTATATCACCAGCCCCGTCGAGGGGGTAAACTCTTTCACCGGCGCCGCGGTCTTCGGCTTGCTCATGTTCGGCGGGCGCGTCATCGACGCCATCGCCGATCCCATTATCGCCAAATTTTCCGACAACCATATGGGACGCCTGGGCCGGAGAATCCCCTTCATGCTGTGGAGCGGTATTTTCTATGTTCTCGTTTTCATCGCCCTCTTCTACCCGCCGGTAAAGGGAGAGTCTTTCTGGAACGGCCTGCACCTCTTTATTTTCCTGGGCCTCTTTTTTACCTTCTTTACCGCCTATGTCTGCCCTTACCTGGCGCTCCTGGCCGAACTGGCCTACACTCAGGCAGACCGGGTAGATCTGACCACCTACAGGTCGATTTTCTACATGATCGGCGGCGCTGTGGGGATGCTCGGCTCGGGATTTCTAATCGGCCGGCTGGGCTTTCACGGCATGGTCTGGACAGCGGCGGCGATAGCTCTTCCTTTCCTCTACATACCGGCTTTAATTAAAGAAAAAGATTACACCGACGCCAGGCCGGCCACGATGGGCCTGCTCGAGGCTCTTAAATCCACCCTGCAAAACCGGCCTTTCATCATCTACCTCATCGGCTCAATCGCCCTGCAACTGGGATACAACATTTTCTCCATCAACCTGCCCCTTTACGCTACCGCGCTGCTGGGCAAAACAGAGGCCGAAGCCACGGTATTCTTTTTAGCCCAGGCCACGGCGGTGATTGCCTTCCCCCTGGTCAATTATATTACAAAGAAGACAGGCTTAAAAAAGGGCCTGTCCCTGACCATGCTCCTCTTTATCATCGCCCTGCCTTTTACCTGCCTCCTATCCGATACGCTGATTTTCCTCTCTCCCGATCTGCTGCTCTTTATGATCATGGGCCTGATGGGACTGGCCCAGGTGGGAGTGATGGTAGTGCCCGATGCCATAGTGGCCTCCATTGCCGACCTGGAGGAAAAAAGAAGCGGGCAGCGGCGGGAAGCCATGTATTTTGGCACCCAGGGTCTGCTGGTAAAGATGGCCATGGGCGGCTCTGCGCTGGTATCGGGGGGGCTGGTGCAGCTCTTCGGCACCAGCCTGGGAGTTCAGCTCACCGGGCCGGTGGCGGCACTGGTGGTGCTCTTGGGGCTGCTGGCCTTTAGCCGCTTCCCGGAAGAAGAAGTTATGGCTGGACAGGGGCAAGCTGACGTGGAAAGCGTCCCCCGCGTAAAAGGCATGTAACCGCGATGCAAACTTGAAAAAGTCCCCCTTTTCTAAAGGGGGATTTAGGGGGATTTGTAAAATCTGATCACCATGCCGCTTTTCGTTTTTTCATGCTGATTAATCCTTTTCGCCGTTTTCAATATATATACTCCTGCCGGGCAGGGCCACGGAAACGCCTTCCTGCTCCAGAATCTCCATGATTTTGAAGTTAACATCCTCTTTTACTTTCAAATACTCTGCCCAAACTGTAGTCTTGGTAAAGAAGTAAAGAAAGATATCGAGGCTGCTGTCGCCAAACTCGTCAAATGTAACAAATATTGTCTCCTTGTGAATCTCGGGATGAGTATGCAGCATCTCCCTGATCCTTTCGACGCACCGGCGCAGCTTATCCCGCGGCGTGGAGTAGGCCACCCTAAGATTGAATTTGATGCGCCGCTTGCCCATGCGCGTCCAGTTGGTGATCGGTTCGTTGGCGATTTTGGAGTTGGGCATGGTGATCAAGGCCTGGGCAAAAGTCCTGATCTTGGTGCTTCTAAAGGAAACCTCTTCCACGGTCCCTTCAACGCTGGGCGTGTAGATCCAGTCGCCCACGGAAAAGGGCTTGTCCAGAATGATGACGATGCCGCCGAATATGTTGGACACGGCATCCTGGGCCGCCAGGGCAATGGCCAGGCCGCCCAGCCCCAGGCCGGTAAGCAAGCCGGTGATCGGATAGCCCCATACGTCTGCCACCATGAGCAGGGCCAGGGCCACGATGACAAACCGAAAAACTTTTGCCAGAAAATCAACCAGGACCGGATCCATCTTAAACTTATCGGTCAAATCCTGGAAGGGCTTTCTGCCGCTGATATTGTAAAGAGCCCAGGCAACAAGTATGAGAATAAGAGACCGGTAAATGCGGTTAATGACCAGGTCTGCAGCAGGGTATAAAGGAAGGCATGTCAGGGCGAGATAGATACCGATAACCATAATTAGCGTTTTCAGCGGATGCTCCAGGGCAAGCACGATATGATCATCGATATCGGTCTTCGTCCGCCTGGTCAGGCTTAAGACAACCCGCAAAATGACCCGGGTAAAGAATCCCCGCAGCGCCAGGAAAAACAAGAATATAACGGCGGCGACTATAACCTGCCGCCAGAACTCATTGAGAGGCACAAGCGCTTCCAACCAGCCGGTAACCATCTCCAACTGGGACCACTCCTTTTGGACAGTTTTTCCGATCCTTTAATTTATTTGAGACAGCGGCGGCGATCTCCTTTTTCCCGGTAAAAGCCGGCCCGGGCAGACCACTTCAGAAAAATTCCAACCCGAACTATTTTATATTGCTCTCTGCCATATTACTTATTCTATACATATCTTAGGAAACCTCGGGCGGGCGTGGAAGCCCGCCCCTACACATTTGTAGGGGCGGATTGTAGGGGCGGTTCATGAGCCGCCCAAACCGGTAACGCAAAGGAAACCGAAGCGAAAGATCACCAAACCACATGCCCCTTTACAAGAACAAGCTTACATCTTAAAAAGAAAAGCTTCCAAACAGCAATCACAGTAGTATTAATCCAACAAATCGGGATAAACTGTTCCCGCCCAGGCAATGCGCCAGCCGCTCGCCGTTTTGACCAGCAAAAGGGTGATCATCCACCCCTCCCGGCAGAGACTGCTAATTTTACGGGGCACCTTCACAACCACCGGCTCATCCCGATATACCTTAAATTAGGCCAGCAGCAGCAGGCTTAACGCCATCACGGCCATGCCTAAAATAAGACCGTAAATAGCAATATGATGCTCTCCGTATTTCTCGGCTGTTGGAAGCAGCTCGTCCAAGGAGATATAAACCATAATCCCTGCAACGCTTGCGAAGATCAATCCAAAGAGAGCCTGGTTGAGAAATTTTAGCAAAAGGAAGTACCCTACTATTGCGCCCAGCAATTCAGATAACCCGGAAAGAAAAGAATATAGAAAGGCCTTTTTGCGATCGCCGGTAGCGAAATAAACCGGCACGGATACCGAAACGCCTTCGGGGATATTATGAATGGCAATAGCTACCGCAATACTTATCCCCAGGGCCTGATCCTGGATAGCGCTGGCAAAAACGGCCATCCCTTCCGGGAAATTATGTATCGCTATGACCAGGGCCGAAAATAACCCCGTCCTCAGCAAAACGGGGTTTTTTGTCATCTCTTTCATATCTGTTACATCACGCAGTTCATGGGGATTCTCAGCGCTCGGCACATGTTTATCAATCAGTGCAGCCACGGCAATTCCGGTAAAGAAAGCAGCGGTAGCAATCCAGTAGCCCTTGGGCGAGCCATAAAATTGCTCCAGAGATGCCCTGGCCTCGGCAAAGATTTCCACCAGGGAAACATAAATCATTACACCGGCGGAAAAACCCAGAGCCCCGGATAAAAACTTTGTATTTGTTTGCTTGGCATAAAAAGCCAATGCACTGCCAATCCCCGTAGACAAACCAGCAAACAACGTAATGCCAAAAGCAAATAATAGTTTGTCCATGCCTATGTCCAATTTGTGGTACCTCGACTTTCTTCAGCTATTGCACCGGGCAATTCAACTTGCATGTTTATAATACTATATACTAGCAATATATCAAGGACACGGTACGGTTTGCCAATTAGATGTATACTTTTTATGTAGGTTTATGGTAATCTAAAATAACCGAATAGTAATTAAAGATACGGAGCGGTAAGAGTGGCGCTTTGGGATAACATAAACAGCTTAGAAACTTTACAGAGATTGTGCGAGAGATGCCGGGATTGCAGCCTGGCAATGACCAGGCAGACGGTGGTATTTGGCGAGGGGAACCCGTCAGCGAAAATTTTTCTTCTGGGGGAGGCGCCGGGGGCGCAGGAAGACGCATGCGGCAGGCCCTTCGCGGGCCGGGCCGGCGAGGTTTTGGATTTGCTGTTGGCGGGCGCTGGCCTGACGCGGCAGGATGTATTCATCACCGGTTCGGTGAAATGCCGGCCGCCGAAAAACCGCAACCCCTACCGCGGAGAACTGGCCGCCTGCCGGCCCTGGCTGGAAAAGCAGCTGGCGCTGATTAAGCCCGAGATTGTGGTCTGCCTGGGGCTGGTAGCGGTTCAGAACATCCTTGATCCGAAAGCAAAGCTGGCCGAAGTGAGAGGGCGCTGGTTTGAGGGTCCCGGATACTGGATCTACCCCACCTATCATCCGGCGGCGGTGCTGCGCAGCACCGTCAAAGCGGAGCTACCGGCAGCTGACTTGAAATCTGTAGCCGGGGCATTATCAAAGATGCAGCCCGGCCTGCGGCCATATCCGCGCCCCGCTTCATCCGGCTGACCGCTAATATGAAAAAAGTTAGCCTATACTCGCGCCATCCACTGCGCCGGCAGCATTTTGCCCAAGGAGGCTGGAGAAAATGGGCAGAAGGGTAAGACGCGTGCACTACCAGTTAAATCCAGCAGAAGAGAAGCTCTCCTTCGAAGAGTTAAAAGCCATCTTGCGCGGCGCCGATGAACTGATTGCAACCGGGGGACGCAACCTGCTGGCCAAAATATTAAAAGGTTCCCGGGATAAAAAGCTGCTGGAGTTGGAACTGGATCAATGCCCCGTCTACGGCTATTACAAAAATCTTACCCTGGCTGACATTACCGCCCGCATCGATCGGGCCATCGTGGACGGCTACCTGGAAATCAAGTACAGCTACCGGCTGCCGGTGCTGGTCTTCACTGAAAAGGGATGGGAAATCGAAAAGGACACCTACGCCGATGAGCTGCTGGAGAAGTTAAAGGGTCTCTTGGACGGAATGGACTATTCCTTTGTAAAGGAGCTGAAAGACCGGAACCGGGAAATGATCCTGCTGCTTCTCGAAAAAATCGAAGCCACCGGCGACCGGCGCTTCATCCCCCTGCTGCACGCCTGGGCCTTCATCGAATATAAAAAAGTCCGCAAGGCAATAAACCAGGTTATCAACAGCCTGAAAAGTAGCGGGTGACCTTTAATCTGTTTAATGCTTGAGCGCCTGCCATTGCGCTGCGAGTAAAAACATTATTAAACACCTTAAATGAAAATCCGGGCCAGTTCTACCGACAGCCCTTTAAAGTGGAAAGACTGCGCATGCTCCGGTTTACGGTAGGTAGCAGTGTTGGCAATGTCTTTGTCCTGGAAAAGGTAAACGGTTACCTCCCTGTTGGCCGGATTGACAATCCAGTATTCCGTGACGCCGCACGACATGTAGAGATCCAGTTTTTTTACCATGTCTTTGCTGCGTGTCCCTTCCGATAAAACTTCCACGACCAGGGTGGGCACACCCCTGTAATAGTCGCCGTCATCCAGCTTTTCCTCAAGGTCGCAGATCACCACGAGATCGGGCTGAACCACGTTGATATCCTTCTCATGCCTTCTCAGGGTAATGTCGTAAGGCGCCACCAGGGGCCGGCACTCTTTCTCCTGGAACCAGTTATGGAAAATAACTAGGAGCTCGGTTAAGACAAGCTGGTGCGCTGTTTTGGGCGAGGCGAGATAATATATTTCCCCGTCAATATATTCGTAGCGATCCTCGCTATTGCGGCTCAGCTCCAGAAACTCCTCGTACGTTGCCTTTCTGCCGCCGTACCACCCGTACTTTGTCAGGTTTTCAGATATTCTCTCCTCCCCCGCGCCGGCGCCCTCAACAGCCGTCAATTTCGCTATAACCATGCCGTTGCGGGTTATGATTATATCCTCCTTCGCCGCCAGCATGAGGTACTTGCCGAAGTTGTTTTGCACTTCCGTTGAACTAACAATCATCTCCCCGCCTCCCGTGTTGGCTAATATAGCTAACTTAGCTAATGCCATTATATTCCACAAAATAAATCGCGTCAATGAAATAATTTATAAATTATGGGGAGCAATTACTCGGCTTTGCCATAGTTGGAAATAGCCTGACATCAGAGGAATTCGTCCTGCTGAATGACTAGGCCTCATTTGTATCAATGCGACATTGAGATCGGCCATTTTGGACTATAATTGACTGATATTTCAAAATGCAATATTATACACATAAGAGCATCTATGGGGTTTTGGGGAAAGCGGGTGCAACTAAATTGTGTGAACTATTGGGAATGGCTTTCAACCAGCCGATTCAACCCAACTTCTCCTTCAGGGGTTTTGTCCACCGGGGAGCTTATAACCCCCATGGGTGGGGCATTGCTTATTATCCTGATTGTGAGCTTGCAGCCCAGGTAATTAAGGAGCCGCTGCAATCGACTAACAGTACTTTCGCCGCTTTTTTAAAAGACAACAAAGGAATCCGCTCCAAGATCTTTATTTCGCATGTTCGGTATGCAACATTTTCTCCCTGCTTTGCCAATACACACCCCTTTTCCAGGGTGCTGGGAGACAGGGAATATGTATTTGCCCACAATGGCCATTTGAGCGGCAATTACAGGGATTTGCTGTCTGCCGGCAGGTGGACATCCATGGGGACAACGGATTCAGAGTATGCTTTCTGCCATTTAATGCATATCATTGAAAACCGGGTGCCTGCATGGAACGAGGAAAGCTTCAGCCGCCTGGAAAACAGCATGCGCGAAATCAATCAATTTGGTAATTTCAACTGCCTCCTTTCTGACGGGGAGCGCTTATTTTGCTATAGAGACATAAACGGATACAAAGGGCTGCATTACACAAAACGCAAAGCCCCCTTTTCAAGCGTGAAACTAGTAGATGAGGACTTTGAAATTGATTTATCCGAGGAAAAGGCGCCCTCTCAAAAGGGATTTATTATTGCCACTCGCCCATTGACAGATGAGCAATGGGAAGAGCTGGAGCCGGGCCGGCTGGCGGTTATTGATAAAGGTACACTGGTGTTTCCCCAAAATGAGAGCAGGCTGCATGAGCAGCTCTTTCTCGTCCTGCGGTTCATCCGAACCGCGCCTCATAGAGTAACCATACAGGAAATAAGCAGCAAAATGGAGTTGACCCTGGACGAGGTAAGGCTATTGATCCAGCAACTGCTTGATAAAGGCCTAATTCGGCAAGATCGCAGGGATACCGTAGAACCTTTTAGCCCAGTTGCGACTTATTATACTGTGCCGGGCAAGCGCTTAGAAATTGATGCCCTTATAAAAGTGCTGTTCGATTAGAAGCTCAATAGATATTTCTCCTCAACAAAAACACGCGTTCTTTTTACGGTATGGGTCAACCCGGTTGGGAACAAAATTAAGGTTTACCTTGCTTCAGGAGCTTTTTCCGAATTCTTTAATGTCCCAGAGCAAAAGGTTGAAGAACTTCTTGGTGAAAGCCGCTGGCGGTTCTTTGACACTCAAGAAGTCAGGCAGTTTACAAAAGGGCTAAAGACACTCTTGACTGAAGCGAATTGATTTAGGGGAACTGAAGAAGGCGTAGGTCAATGGCGGCATGGGTGCCGAATTCGATCACCCGGCCCCGTTCTATGGTAAGCGGGGAAGAAAAAATGGGCCCGTCATAGACAAAGGTGTGGTATTCGCCGTTCTCGCCGCAGGGGTCGGCGCCGCAGGCGGCAATCTCCTCCACCAGGGCACGGCTTAAGGTGGCCCCCAGCAGCTTTGGGTCGACCTTGCTCTTATCGACGCACTTGATCACGGCCTTGAATCCCAGATCGATCACTTCTTCCACCAGCGCCAATCTATCTTCCTGCCAGAGCGGGAAGACAGCTTCCAGACCTGCCGCCGCGCACCGCTCGCTGCTCCACTGGCGGTGCCCTTCAATATCGATATCGCCGAAGACGGCGGCGCCGGCGCCAGCCTCTTTGGCCCGAACCAGGGCGGCCTCCATCGCGGCGGCGTAGTCCTTGCCCTCGCACTCGCCGCAAAAGAGGGGAATCCGCAGAGATTGGGAAACCGCCTCCAGGAGAGGCTTGTCCACCCCGTGAAACCAGGACCGGTCCTGTTCCCGGTTTACCATCACCAGCAGCCCAACCGGCTGGTGGTCCTGCTGCAGCATGCGGTAAAGCGCCAGGGCGCTGTCCTTGCCGCAGCTGTAGGAGATCACGAATTTCAAATGTTCCCCTTCTCTCTCCTGATCTTTTTACACTCTTCCCGCTCTGCTGCGGCGCCGCGGGCGGGCCTGGTTGCGCCGCCGCCTAACAGCCAGGATAAGCAGGCCGGGCAGAAGGAGCGCGGGTAGAGCGGTCCACTCCCAGGGGAAGCGGGCCCGCACGTCGCGTCCGCTCAGCAGTTCCGTTTCAAACAAGACCGTGCCGTCCAGGGTATAGGTGACCCGGCCGATCACCTCTCCTTCCGCCAGGGGGGCTTTCAGCGCTTCCCCGGAGAGCAAGCGGCTTTCCCAATTAACAGTTTTTCCGATGCGCGGGATATCTTCCACGGGCAGTATGTCGCTGAAACCGGAGGCGGCAAGCGCCGGGATCTCCGCCGCCTCTCCCCTGGCCTGCCCGGTCAAGGCGGCCGTAACCACGGCCTCCCCCTCTTCCACTACGCGGTAGAGCCGGAAGTGGTCAAAACCGTAATCGAAGAGCGATGCGGCCTCCTGGAAGCGGCTCTCCGTGGTGCTTTTCAGCAGGACGGCAATCAGCTCCAGGTCCCCGTCCGCAGCCGTGGCCACCAGGGTCCCGCCCGCCTCGGGCGTATGGCCGGTTTTTAAACCCGTGGCCCGGGAATAATAGTGAGGCAAATCCGGATGCAGCAGCCAGTTGGTATTGAACCATTTCAGGGTAACCGGGCTGCCGTCGCGCAATACGGCTGCTTGATGGGCCCTGGAGCCGGCCGCTTTCCTGATCAAGTCTTTATTCAGCGCCTCCCGGGCGATCAGGGCCAGGTCGTAGGCGGTAGTATAATGATCGGGATCATGATACCCATCAGGGTTGGCAAAGTGCGTGTGCAGTGCGCCCAGCTCCCGGGCCCGGTCATTCATCAACCCGGTAAAATAGTCAAGGGCTTCCTGGACCGGCATTTCCGGCCGGCTACAGGCCTGCCTGGCGGCATAGACAGCGGCGGCGTAAGCGGCTTCATTCCCCGAGGGGAGCATTATGGCGTAGAGCAAGTCCTTGACACTAATGCGGTCGCCCAAAGTTAAACCGGAGGTGCTGCTGTCCGGCCCGACCATTAAAACTTCTTCCCCGACCGTAACCATATCATCCGGCGCAGCATGCTCGAGGAGCAGCAACGCCGTCATGATCTTGGTAGTACTCGCCGGGTAGAAACGCTCCCCGGAGTTTTTCTCGTAGAGAATTTTCCCCCCGGGCTCCGCCATCAATACTACCCCTTCTGCTTCAAGCCACGCACCAAGGTTTTCCTGGGCTTGAACCACCGGGGATAAAACCAATAAAAGCACAACGAAAGTCAACAACGGCAGCGACAGCCTCTGCAGCGTAGCTCCCCTCCATGCTTCATCCATGCAAAAGATTATTCCCCAACTTGTAGAAAAAATCTTATATGTGCGGGAAGGTTCTTTTGACCTATTACAATCCCCTGGGCCAATTCTCTCCCCCGCTCTTGTTCCCGCAGACAACAAAACTGGACCAAAGAAAGTAAATACGTTTCCTATTATAGCAAAGTAAGACGCAGAAAAGCGTTCTTTTTTTTATTTCCATCTCCTGTTATCTATTCCGCTCAGCATTCTTTAAGATGACCGCCGCAATCCGAGCTAACTTGTCCGGCAAAGTCTAAATAGTGTATACTTATGAACTAAGTAATATTTATTCAAAGGGAGAGAAAAAATGGATCAAACTATTCATGCTGTGGTATTTATTCTTTACCTACTTGCAATGCTTGCGATAGGCATCTATTTTTTTAGACTGAATAAAAGTCAAACCGACTATTATCTGGGCGGCAGAAAACTCAACTTTTTGGTCACCTCCATGAGCGCACAGGCTTCGGACATGAGCGGCTGGTTGATGATGGGGCTGCCCGGCACGGCATTTCTGCTGACTAAGAATTTTGGCATGGCCGAAGCATTCTGGACAGCGCTGGGATTGTCCATCGGAACGTACTTAAACTGGCTGATTCTCGCCAAAAGGTTGAGAAATTATTCGGAGAAATCAGGAGACTCCATCACGATTCCCACATACCTTGAAAACAGGTTTAGAGACAAGACTCACTTGATCAGAATCATATCCGCCATATTCATCGTAATCTTCTTCCTGATCTACACTGCAGCCCAATTTTCAGCGGGAGCGAAACTGTTTAATGCCGTATTCGGCCTTGAATATAATATTGCGCTGCTGATTGGCGCCCTGGTCATTGTATTATATACATTTCTGGGCGGTTTCCTGGCTGTCTGCTGGACTGATTTGGTCCAGGGAACGCTTATGTTCTTCGCCCTGCTTATCCTTCCAATTATAGCCCTAGCCAACCTCGGCGGAATTGCGGAGACTTTTAATCTGGCGGCCGCGATCGCCGGCGTCCCGGAGGGTTTAGGATTTAGTGAATGGACCGGCATTGGAAGCGGGCTTAATGCCCTGGCTATAATTTCGATTGCCGCATGGGGTCTGGGATATTTTGGACAGCCTCACATCCTTGCCCGATTCATGGGCATTGAAAAGGCTGAACATATCAAACCCGCCCGAAGGATCGCCATGGTCTGGGTTTTGATAACCCTATTTTCCGCTGTTGTTTTAGGAGTAATGGGCAAAGCATTCATGTCAACAATTGTTTCAGCGGAAGAATTGATCGCCATGGACGGAGAAAAAATATTTATCTACATGGTCCAGCATCTGCTTACCGGTCGTTACGCCGCCATACTGGCGGGCCTTCTCTTAACCGCCATACTGGCCGCGATTATGAGCACAGCCGATTCGCAGCTGCTGGTTACCTCTTCAGCCATTTCTGAGGACATTGGCAAAAACCTCTTTCGCAACAAAATTAACGAACAAAACACGATCTGGATCAGCCGCATTAGCGTTCTAGCCATCGCGGTGATCGCATTTATTATCGCCGGCGACCCCGACAGTTCGGTTTTTGACCTGGTTGCCTACGCCTGGGCAGGTTTCGGAGCGGCCTTCGGCCCCGCCATTTTGATGTCGCTTTACTGGAAGAGAATGAATTGGCAGGGCACATTAGCCGGCATATTGGCAGGGGGTATCTCCGTTCTGGTCTGGCGCAACTTCATCAAAGAATACATTGACTTGTATGAACTGCTCCCGGCCTTTGTCATATCGGTAATCTTTATTGTAGTAGTCAGCCTGCTTACCAGCAAGCCGGACGAGGAAATAGAAAAGGAATTTGATGAATTTATAAAGGCTGAACTGCAAAATTAATCGCCATCCATCACACGAAATGGCATGAAGCATCTGGGGCTGTCCTTGCCCACTTTGAGGACAGCCCCGTTTAAATAGGGTCTAGCGCCACCATTCTTCCGCACAAAGTCAGGAACCCGTCCCCGATGTGTTAGGCTTCCCTCAGCTCGGCAAGAATCCTTTCCGCCGCCGCTGCGGGATCCGGTGCCTGGGTGATGGGACGGCCCACCACGATATGGCTCGCTCCGGACCGGGCGGCCTCGGCGGGAGTCATGATCCGCTTCTGGTCGCCCGCGGCGCTGCCGGCAGGGCGGATGCCCGGCGTCACCCGCAGAAAATCCCGGGGGAATTGGGATAAAAGCGGGAGCTCGGTGGGCGCGCAAACAACGCCGTGAATTCCTGTCTCGAAGGCCAGCTTAGCCAGGGCCGCCACCTGCTCGGCCACGGGCCGGTTTACCCC
>Ga0116188_1001112_pt1 | contig 24060 bp, 15 predicted proteins | sample AD_JPNTR2_MetaG_FD_89807 | JGI IMG/M metagenome (GOLD analysis project Ga0116188, IMG submission 89807) | Active sludge microbial communities of municipal wastewater-treating anaerobic digesters from Japan - AD_JPNTR2_MetaG | ecosystem: Engineered > Bioreactor > Anaerobic > Digestate | place...
AACAAGCCTTATCGTCCCCCTTCTAGCCCCCGAAAAATGGTCAATTTGCCCGCCGAGCGTTCGGGTTGTGAGAAATCCGGGTTAGGGCCAACGGCCCCTAGCGAGCCGAAGGAGTGTCTACGAATATCGTTCAGGCCCGGAGCCGGTAGCGGGCCGGGCTGTCGTTCTCACAGCGTCTGCACACTTCTCCATTAGCGGCCATCCCTTCCCGTCTAGCGTCATTTTCTCCAATCTGATACGCTCTTCAGCCATCAGCAATACGGACAGCGAGGAGTAGGTATGGCACGATACAGAAGGCTTGAAACTCTGACATTGATGAAGGAAATTGGCCTCGTTCCTGTTTTTTACAACGCCGATTTCGAAGTCGCGAAGAACGTGGTCTGTGCCTGTGCAGACGGGGGAGCACGGCTGGTTGAGTTTACGAACCGCGGTGACAGGGCTATTAACGTGTTCAACCGGCTCGAGGAGTTCTGCGCCAAGGAACGGCCGGACATCATCCTCGGAGTCGGGTCTATTGTCGACGCACCTACCGCCGCGATGTACATTGCGGCAGGCGCGAATTTCGTGGTCGGCCCGTTACTCGATGAGGACACTGCTCGCCTCTGTAACAGCCGCAAAATACCTTATTCGCCCGGCTGTGGAACGGTGACGGAGATCCATCGGGCCGAGACCTTAGGGGTCGAGATCTGCAAGATCTTCCCCGGAGGCGAGATTGGTGGACCGGGCTTCGTCAAAAACGTTCGGGGACCATGTCCCTGGACGGACATCATGCCGACCGGCGGCGTCTCCCCGACCCGGGAGAGCCTCGGCGCCTGGTTTGAAGCAGGGGTTGCATGCGTTGGCATGGGATCGAAGCTCATTACCAAAGAGCTCATCGGAGCCAGGGATTACGCTGGGATCACACGGAAGGTGCAGGAAACGATCGAGATAATCAAGCAGGTTCGCGGGGGTAAGAAATCATGACGAGTCTTAACTTAAAACCGGCCTCAGCTTGTAAGTACGACATTGTGTCGCTCGGCGAAGTCATGATCCGGTTGGATCCGGGCGAGAACAGAATCCACACGACACGGACCTTCCGGGTATGGGAGGGCGGCGGCGAGTATAACGTCGCCAGGGGGTTGCGCCGCTGTTTTGGCAAGACTGCGGCAGTCGTTACAGCGATTACGGACAACCCGGTCGGGAGGCTGCTCGAGGACCTGATGCTTCAGGGAGGGGTTAGCCTTGAGTACGTCAAATGGGTTCCCTTTGATGGCATCGGTCGGAAAACCCGGGTCGGGTTAAATTTCACGGAACGTGGCTTCGGGGTCCGCGCGGCAGTCGGCTGCTCAGATCGCGGTCACTCTGCCGCTTCGCAGGTTAAGAAAGGCGACATCGACTGGGAAAAGATCTTCGGGCAGGACGGCGTCCGGTGGTTCCACACAGGCGGAATCTATGCCGGGCTTTCCCCATCCACGCCGGAAGTCATCCTTGAAGCGATGGCAGCCGCGCGAAAACACGGAACCATCATCTCCTACGACTTGAACTACCGTCCCTCCCTGTGGAAAGACATAGGCGGCGTTGAAAAAGCGGTCGCCGTGAATCGCGAAATCGCGTCGTGTGTCGACGTAATGTTCGGGAATGAAGAGGACTTCACCAACGCACTGGGTTTCAAAGTTGAAGGTCTGGACGAGGACTGCTCGAAACTCGATCCATCCAATTTCAAAAAAATGATCCAGGAGGCGGTCCGTTCATACCCGAATTTCAAGGTAGTGGCAACGACTCTTCGAAATGCCAAGACTGCCTCCATTAATGACTGGGGTGCGATCATCTACGCCGATGGGCAATTTCATGACGCGGTCCTGCGTGAGAACCTGGAAATCTACGACCGCGTAGGAGGCGGAGACAGCTTCGCTTCAGGCGTTATCTACGCGCTGATGGAAGGCAAATCCGCTGCCGAGGCGGTCAATTACGGTGCTGCTCATGGGGCGCTTGCCATGACGACTCCCGGCGATACGACAACCGCCAGTCTGAAGGAAGTAGAGAAAGTGATGAAAGGCGGAACGGCTCGAGTAGACCGCTAACGACTCGAGCAAGGACTGTTCCTTTCTGGCGCATTCGAAAAAGGCGGCATGCAAGGAGTGCCGCCTTCTTTGTCTAGTGAGGGTGTACTGACTCTGCTATAGCGTGGCTGATCGTACGGGAAACAGTTCTCGCCTCCTATAAGGCAACCACTCTATTTTGCGTAAGAACAGACCTACACGGACGACTCGAGGCAACGTCGGATAGTCTCAACCAGAACCCGGGCGCCTTCGCTCTTGCTGATGTAAGCAGAGGCACCCGCTTCCATCATGCTTTGACGCATGTGCCGTTCCTCGAATAACGACAGCCCCACGATCTTCGTATCCGGCAACAGCGACTTGATAATCCGAGTCGCAACTATTCCATCCATTTCCGGCATCATGATGTCCATCAAAATGACATCCGGACGTTCCTGACGGGCCCTTTCAATCGCCTGCCTCCCGTCTCCTGCCTCGGCCACTACCTGCAAGTCGCCTTCCAGCCTCAACAATGCCGCAAGACCATCCCGAACGACCAGGTGATCGTCGACCAGCATGATCCGAATGGTCTTTTTACTTCGAACCCGCCCCTGGGCTTCCTCCCCCTCGCTCGCCTCATCCCGCCCTACTTCTGTTTCTTCCAGCACTGCTCTTCGGGCAGTTGAAGGCACGCACAAACACTGCGCAGGGTCGCTGTTGGTTGATTGCATGTAATACGGTCTCCGCTTTAAAGACTTTTTAGGACTTAAAGACTTAAGACAAATATATGTGGCGCTAGTTTGTGTCCTCTCTCATAATACAGAAAAGAAGTGGACATATACCAATCGGCGTGATTCCAGGTTCTCAGCGGTCGTGAGTGGACCAAGTGGACCTAGTGGACCTAGTGGACAAGTGGAACCTAGTGGACCAAGTGGACCGCCTGGCGCGTTTACGCTCTGGTTCGTCCGTTCAGTCCACCAGGTCGACTTTGTCCACGAAACAGGCGGCCTCAAGTTAACGCCGTCTTACCCGGAACTGCTACCGGATCAACCGGATGATTCACAGGTCCATACTGGGGCGGGGTAAAATCGAGCTTGGAGCTCTTCAGTACCCAGTCCAACTTCAAAGCGCGGCCGGAGTAGGCGCTCATTCTCCCAGCAATGGCGACAAGCGTACTGTGAGCCATGTCTTTGGCCTCGGCGAGTGGTTTGCCGTCACGGATACTCTTAATAAAGACCTGCTGATCGAGTTGCTTTGGCTGCACTTCCGGTCCCTGGTATTCCCAGGCCTTCTCCCCCTTGATCAGCCCTCGATCCACTTCGGCAACTCCCTTTGTACCAATGAGGCGCTCGCCGATACGGTTTGCACAACCATTGATTTGGCGGCACATACTGGTGACACGCACATCGTTGGGATATTCAAAGACTACGGTGAAGTTGTCCCAGATGTTGCCAAGAGTCCGCACTTGCCGCCCGCCCTGGCCGAGGCACTGCTCGGGGTTGGCGTCAAGAGCCCAATTGATGATGTCCAGGTTGTGCACGTGTTGTTCGACAATATGGTCGCCGCTGAGCCAGGTGTACCAGGGCCAGTTGCGAATCTGCCACTCCATCTCGGAGAGGCTGCCCCGCTCGTACCATTCCCAGTAGCCCAGCATGTCTCCGCCCATCCAGTAAGCCTCGCCCGCAACGACCCGTCCAATCGCGCCATCGTGAATCCGCTTGATAGTCTCCTGATATGACGGAGTGTGACGCCGCTGGGTCCCGCAAACCACCGACAAGCCTTTCTGCGCGGCCAGTTCGGAGATCTCCAGCATCGCCCTGATTCCGGCCGGATCCACTCCTGCCGGCTTCTCCATAAACACGTGCTTGCCGGCCTCTACTGCAGCACGAAAATGAAGTGGACGGAAGTGAGGTGGCGCTACCAGCAGAACCGCTTGGACGTCAGTTTGCAACACGTCCCGGTAAGCGTCGAACCCGGTGAAGCACATCTCCGGTTTGACGTTGACGCCGCGAGGCGCTTCTTTCCGCAAAATTTCCAGCGACTGCTGGATTCGATCGGCAAACATATCGCCCATCGCGATTAACTCAACACCTTCCACTGCCTGCAGGAGCGCAACGGCATCCCTGGTACCCTGCCCCCCACAGCCGATCAGGCCCACTCGCACCATATCCGAGCCGGCAGCATGCACACCCCACTTCACGCTACCCAAGACTGACACCGATGCGGCCGCAGACGCCGAGGTTCGAATGAAGTCACGCCGAGAGACAGCCGACTCACTTGTCCTACCTTTCATATGCATCTCCTTCGTTCATCCGGTTTCTGAGCGGATACTAGCACACTGCCCGGCGAACTTCAGTCACTCAGTCGCAATCCTGACTTGAGCCTTCAGGCGCGATCCCCGTAGACTTGAGTGAACAACTATATCCTCGAGGCAAATGACAATGATCCATCTGTTCCTGCTGCAAGTTGTTCTGTCCTTTTTCTGGGGGAATGCCCAAAGGGAATACCGCGATTGGACGGTCTACGGCGGCGGACCCGAGAGTATCCGCTATTCCAGACTGGATCAGATCAACCGGGCAAATGTCCGCCAGCTGCGCGAAGTCTGGCGTTATGACACTGGGGACGCTTTCGAAGGCTCCGAAATGCAGTGCAACCCGATTGTCGTCCAGGGATTGCTTTATGCGACAACACCCAAGCTGCGAGTCATTGCCCTCGAGGCGGACACCGGGAAGCTGCGATGGAGCTTTAACCCTCATGAAGGCAAGGAGGTGAAAACCAGGACTCGAATACGGGGACTGACACACTGGCAAGGACGCATCTATTTCGCGGCGCGTCATCTTCTCTATTGTCTTGATGCCAAGACCGGAAAACTTGTTGAGAGTTTTGGATCGAAGGGAAAAGTCGACTTGCGTGAAGGACTGGGACGAGATCCGGACACGCTCAGCGTCTCGGCGAACACCCCGGGAATCGTCTACAAGGATCTTCTCATTATGGGAAGCCTGGTTTCGGAGGAGCTTCCGGCGGCACCCGGGGACATCCGCGCATACGATCTGCGTACCGGCAAGATTCGCTGGACTTTTCACACCATCCCGCGGCCGGGCGAATTCGGCTACGACACCTGGCCGCCCGATGCCTGGAAATATGTTGGAGGCGCGAATTGTTGGGCGGGTATGAGCCTCGACGAGAAAAGAGGCATCGTTTTTGCCGCGACCGGCTCGGCGGCCTTCGATTTCTACGGCGGCAACCGACCTGGGGATAACCTCTTCGCCAACTGTCTGCTTGCGCTTGACGCAAACACCGGCAAGCGCATATGGCATTTTCAAACAGTCCGCCACGACATCTGGGACCGTGACCTGCCGGCCCCGCCCAGTCTCGTCACTATTCGCAAGAACGGCCGGGTTATTGAAGCGGTTGCTCAAATCACAAAATCCGGAGTGGTGTACGTTTTTGAGCGGGAAACCGGGAAGCCGGTCTTTCCCATCGAGTATCGTGAAGCGCTCGCGTCAGACGTGGAGGGCGAAGTGACCGCCCCGTCGCAGCCGTTCCCGCTGAACCCCCCACCCTTCGCCCGACAGCGCTTTACTCCCGACATCGTCACGCAAAGGACACCAGCGGCCAGACAGTATGTTCTCGACAAATTGCGCACTCTTCGGAATCGAGGACCGTACGACCCGCCCAGCCTTCAGGGGACAATCCTCTTCCCGGGAATGGACGGCGGTGGCGAATGGGGAGGCGCCGCTTTCGATCCGGAAACCGGCATGTTTTACGTGAATGCTAACGAAATGGTCTGGATCATCAAGCTGGTCGAGAGAGAAAGGAAGAGCGGCTTGCGGACCGCTCGCGAACTTTACGTGAGCGAGTGCGCCAGCTGCCATCAAGAGAACCTGAAGGGAACGCCGCCTGAATTTCCGTCGCTCGTTGGTATCCGGGATCGAAGAAGCGAAAAACAGATCTCGGCAATCATCAGCCAGGGCGCCGGGCGCATGCCGGGCTTCGCCCACCTCCCTCAAGACGCAGTGGATGCGATCACCGCGTACTTAATGACAGGGGACGGATCCGAAACCGTCGCCTTTGCTGAGGAGTCGTCACCCATCGACTTGAAGTATCGCCTTGACGGGTACATCCGTTTCACCGACCCTGACGGTTACCCGGCCGTCACTCCACCCTGGGGTACGCTGACGGCGATAGATCTCAACAAAGGCGAGATCGCCTGGCAGATACCTTTGGGCGAGATACCGGAACTCGCGGCTCAAGGGATCAAGAATACCGGCAGTGAGAACTACGGCGGACCGGTCGTCACGGCAGGCGGTCTGATCTTCATCGCGGCAACCAACAGCGACCGGAAATTCAGGGCTTTCGACAAAACCTCGGGTGAGCTTCTTTGGGAGACCGAGTTGCCGGCGGCAGGCAACGCGACGCCGGCCGTTTACGAGGTTAACGGACGTCAGTATGTGGTCATCGGCGCAGGCGGCGGCAAATGGGGGAATCCTTCCGGGGGAAGCTATCACGCTTTTGCCCTGCCGCAAGCCACGGGAGCGAAGTGAGTGGTTGCGGAGGGGCAGGGCAACCAGGGCCAGCGCCAAGTGGACGAAGTGGACCCAGTGGACCAAGTGGACCACCCGGAGGATCTACGGTCTCCGCTTCGTCCACTGGGTCCACTAGGTCCACTAGTCCACTCTGTCCACTTGGCACGGCGCTCCAGGCTGTGTTCTTTTCCGCTCAAATCCTCCCCGACCGTAGAATTGCAATAACCAGCCACAAGCCGAGAAAGCCGGCAATGAGGTAACCAACCACTCCGAGTGCAGGAAGGCCCAAGACAGACGGACCTTGTCTGAGATGCACGATAAGGGACGAGCCAACGATCAATGCAGCGACGATCAGGGCAAAAGCGATGCGGTTCGTGGACCGGTCGATCTCAAGAATGAGGCGAGTGAGCCCTTCGTGCTGCAGGGAAACGATCAACTCGCCTTTCTTCAGCTTGGCAATAATGTCCTCGATATCCTCCGGCAGTGTTTGCAGCATCTCCTGGTATTGCCGCCAGACTTTGAGAAACTTCCGAGCCGATCTGCGTGGATCGGCCTGGCGCCATGCAAACGACCGCACGAAGGGCATTGCCTCCTCGACTATGTTGAACTCCGGATCCAGCGTTCTTCCAACACCAGAAGCAACGGCCAGCATCCTGCCTAGCAGTGCAAGGTTCATGGGCAGAATGATCCGGTGTCTTCGGACCATCTCCAGCAGGCTGTTGATAACGGTTTGCAGATCCAGGCGATAAAGCGGCAGGCCGTAATAACGGTCGATAAACTCTTCAATATCGAATTTCAGCAGGCTTTCATCGACCTCCTCGTTCAAGAGGTTAAGATCCTTGAAGACCTGGAGAACACCGTCCGCGTCCCGGTCAGTGAGCGAAGCAAGCAAGAGCCCCAGTTGGTCAGCGGTTTCATCGTCGAGCCTGCCTACAATTCCGAAATCGACGGTGGCAATGGCATTGTTGGCAATGACAAAGAAATTTCCCGGGTGAGGATCGGCATGGAAAAGGCGATGCTCGAAGACTTCTTTGAGAATGGCACGGGCTCCGTTTCGGGCCACTTCTCGTCGGTCGAAGCCTCGCTTCTCGAGCTCCTCTACGTTCGTGATTTTGACACCATCGACCCAATCCGTGGTGAGCACCCTGGGTGAGGTGTAATCCCAGTGAACGGCTGGAATGAACCGGGTGGTATCGCCTCTAAAGTTGTGGCGGAAACGCTCAATCGACTGGGCTTCAGCTACAAAGTCCAACTCTCGACGTATGGTCCGGCCGAACTGATCAACCAGATCGCTCGGCTGAATCCAGCGCAATTCCGGCACATGTCTTTCTATCAGTCCGGCCAGGTCCGACAGAATGGCCAGGTCCGTCTCGATCACCCGCTGGATCCCGGGGCGCTGCACCTTAACGGCGATCCACTCTCCTGAAGGCAGCTGGGCCTTGTGTACCTGCGCGATGGAGCCGGACGCATACGGCTTTTCTTGAAACGTTTTGAAGAGCTTCTCGGGAACGTTCTTCTGCTCTTCCTCAAAAATCGTTCGGACGTCGGCGATAGGAAAAGGTGCGACTTCGTCTTGAAGCTTCTCGAGCTCTTGGATATAGCGGGCCGGAAGGATGTCCGGACGCGTACTGAGAAGCTGCCCGAATTTGACGAAGGTCGGGCCCAGTTCAGTGAGCGCAATCCGAATTCGCTGCGGAGTCGGCGACACGGCAGACTGTACTTCGCCCTTCAGTCCGCGCCTCAGCAGTCCACTGAAACCTATTCGGTCTGCGATATCGCCGAACCCGTATCGTGCAAGTGTGAACGTCACCTGGCGGTAGCGTTTGACCCGCCGGTATGTCTTAACTGCTCTTAACGGTTGAATCATTCTCGGCCGCCGTCTCGTGGGAGTGAGCAGCCCGCTCTAGTTTTTCAACCCTTTTCACCAGCTCGTCAAACTGCTCTCGGCTGGGAAGCCCCATTTCGATGATGACTCTCTGGGCATTGTCACGCACTATCGCGGTCAGCCGCTTCTGCTCGTCCCGCATCCGGGTGATCATGTCGTTGACTACATGTGGGCGGTCTTTTTCGGCCACTTCGCCGCGTCGCACAAGCTCGTCCACGACTTCCTCAACTTTTTCCCGGGTCAGGCTCGCCAGTCCCAGCCCAACCAGGTAACCCTTCCTGAACAGTTCAAACATGATTAAGCCCCTTTCCTTAAGCTAAAACACTAGCACGGCGAGGGTACAAGGGGCAAAGGGGAATAAGGGAGGGGGCAGACGCCGTTTGAGTGACAGCGTGGGCAGTTCCGGGCAACGACAAAAGCATTTTCCATTTTCCATCGTTCATTTTTCATTTTCCATTTCATCCGTGCCATCAGCGGGGATGGATACCCACGGATAAGACGGATTACACGGATGACACGGATGAAGGGTGGGCGCTGCCCATATCGGGCTCCAAGCCCTCGGATCACTGCTCTTTCAGACTGAGCCGGATCTTGGCTACCGCAATACCCAGCTGGCGTTCATCAGCCGAGATTCCGAGGTCGCGAGGGGAGATGGCGTCGAGTGTTTCCAGCCGGATGGAAGCCAAAGAACCCCCAAAAAATTCCGGCGGGATCTGGAACGTCAACTCCTGGAATTCCGAGCGTGACAACGTCTTTTCACCGACCAAATGCCCATTCAGAACGATACGCAGACGCTGGCTGTCGGCCTTTCCCGTCGCGAGGAAAGGCATGGCGAGAATCTCGAGAAGAACCGGCTGGGTGGGCGTCTCAACATGAAGCCAGAGTTCGGCTGCCCTGCTGTCTGTCCAGTTGACCCCTTCCTCGGGAGCGGCCCAGCCCGATTTCCGGTAGGCGTCGCTGTTGCCGCCCGAACCGAACTCGATTGTCTCGCCCCAACGATAGGTTCCCTCCCCTTTGTACTCTGACAGGGTCAGAGACTTAATGGCAAAAGCAAGTCTTCTAATGTCGTTACCCAGCCCGGCGGCAAACGGCGACACGGCATCAGGAGCCTCGAACCGCAGCACCAGGTCGCCCGATCCCTTGACGCGGCTGGGATCGAGCAACACCTGTTGCTCATCGAATCCGCGACGCTCAATAATCCATTCGCCGACCTTCTCCGGGCCGAGCAACACTTCAACACGTTGCCGGTCGATTTTTCCCGGCACCACGTAGCCGCCGACTGTCGCCCTCAGCATGATGGGGACATCGATCGCCTCCATGGGCAGCGCCAAAGCAGCGCGTTTCCCGTTGTTCCAGCGGATGGCGCCTTCCGGATAGGACCAGCCATTAAGCAGGTAAGGAGTGACGTTTCCATCAACACCGAAATCGAGCGTGGTTCCCAAACGGTATTCCTGCAGTTGTTCTCGTCGTAAACGACTGAGGGCCAAGGAATCCGGTGTCTCTTCCAACGCAAGAAGCTCGACCAAATTGTAGCCGCGCCTGAAATCGGCATCCGATGCCACCGCCATGAACTTCTCGCTCCGCCCCTCAAGATAGGACTGCGTTGCAGCCACCACACGATCATTGACTGAAACAACCAGCCTGAGCGGGACGAAAGGCACCGGGAGTTTTCGTTGCAACCCCCCGGTAATCAGGGTGGTCAGAATGTCGGCCTCAGGGTCGAAGTTGCGGAAAATAGCGTCGTTGTAAACTTCGTAGACAATGGGCAACTGCGTGCCGGCGACAAGGTCTGACGCGGACCTCTGCCTTAAGCGAGGAGGCAGCCCGACTCGGAATACCCCGTCCCAGTCGCCCGTTCCAAAACGCTCGATCTGCTTGCGCAAGGGCTCGGCTTTCTCCGGAAGCCGGGCACTGTAGGTGTATCTGATTCCGATATCAGCAATAAGAGTCTTATGGGCCTTCTCCGGAATTGAGGCATCGACCAGCGACACTCCATCAACCTTCCACGGGAGATCGATGCCGAGCAGGTCCGCCACAGTTGGAAGAATATCAACTGTCTCCACGTTCCGGTCATCTACCTTGCCTTCCTGCTGGTTTGGCGTTTTGATGAAGAGCGGAACCGAGGCGATTTCAGGAAAGTTGGTTGAGGTGACAGCGCGGCGTGAATCGTTTACGCGAAAGCTGGCGCCATGATCGGCCGTGACGATGAAAAGGCTCCTATCATAGATCCCAAGGGCTTTCACGTGCTCGACAAGGCGGCCCAGGATCCAATCCGCCATCCCAACCTGCAGCAGATGCCTTTGGTGTCCCTGAATGACGGCGGCCTCATCGTCCGTCCAGCGCCCGGGATCAATGCCCAGCGTATTGGGTCCAACCGTACCCCGAGCTTCCATCTCCGAACGAGAGTATCGCCGCCCATTGGGCAGATACACCCAGGGGAAATGAGGGAGTCGAAGGTGAACATAATTCAGTGTCGAGTCCGTGGGTTCGATTCTCTTTAAAAACTCCTCAAACACATACTTAGGATCTTCGGTGTCGCTCAAGGGAACGACGCCCGCGCCGAAGTCCTTCCACGAATGCGAGATTTCGGGCAGGCGAGACGCAAAGCGGGACGGCGCCACGATATGAAGATAAACGATGGTCAGGTCCGAGAACCATGACGCGAAACCTCCTCCCCGATTGAAAGGAAGTCGCTCACGAAGCCCCTCCGGGCAGATTTGAGTCGTGTTTTCGATCACGTTAAACCGGTAGCTGCCGCCCAACAGAGTGAACAAAGAACGGGGGTGATCCCGGGCGGTCGGAAGGGGTTTGCGACCTGGGTCAGGATACATGCCGTCCAGAATCGCAGGCAGGCCATAAGTAGTGCTCTCGCCTACGCTGGAGGCGTTTCGATACCAAGTCGACTGCTTGGCCAGTGATGCGAAGTTCGGGTACCTCCCTTCATCTATCTCCATGTTTTCCTTCATGATAGAGATGACTGGGAATTCGTCGAACACAACAAAGAAAATCGGCGTGTCGCAATCCACTTCCGGGTAACTGGACGCCTCGTCCGCCTCAGGCGCGAGCAGGCCTCGGATAGGGGAAGAAAGCAGGAAGACCAGCACCAGAATCGGTACAACCGGAAGAAGCACGGCCAGGGAAAACGCCCTTTGACGAAAACGCAAATAAACGGCGGCAAGAACGATGCCGGCAACCAGGCAAGCAAACAACCAGAACAGAGAATCGGACCCGAGCTGCCTCTTTACCGGAGGAAAAATCAGCAGGAAGATCAGAACAGCGACGACCGCAAAGTGAGCAAGCCCACTCAGCCGACGCCCGGGAAATAGCACCGTCTTCAGTCCAAAAAGAAGAAGCGGAAGCCCGAACGACAGGATCACCACAAAACTCAGGATTTCGACCAAGCCTGCCCCGCGGGCGACAAAGAACTCGGGCTGCCGCGAGAGCAGACTGTAAAGGGGCTGGGCAACTGCAAGCCCCCACAACACGACAACGTCCGCGAGATTTTTCCAGGAGTCGCGCCGGCTTTGCCCGGTCCTACGTCCTGCCACCGTCTTCACCCCTTCGTCTTCATCAGGTAAAGCTTCCTGGTTGACTGCTTGATTTCCTCAACTCTTAAAACCGTGAAATGCTTCCCAAACTCCCCGATGAAGTTTTCCTCGGTGTAGTCCGGAAATACGTCTTCCCGCCCCCGCAACAGCCTTTGCACCTGCGAATCGCTTTTGGGGACGAATTCCACGATCAGAAACCGGGCACAGGAGGCGAAAAACTCTGCCAGCCTTTCGAGCGGCACATTGTGACCAATGGCGAGATGATGAACCAAGGCCAAGGCGACCAACAGATCGGCCGGTCCCCGCTGCAACAGCGACTCTCTTTCTTCGTGAGCCCAACCCAGTGCCGGACTGGGATTGGCCAGATCCATAACGAGCGGCAAAACCAACCGGTTCTTCTCTTTAACCGCTTCAAGATAATTCTGTTCCACACAGGCAATGTCGGAGTCGAAACTGATCGTTAGTATCCCGCGCTCGGCGAGAAGGCGGCTGTAAAGCCCGGTGTTCGCCCCAAAATCCCAGGCGAGCTGCGGTGCCGGCGTTACCAGAGAAACGAATTCGCCGACCAGTTGTCGCTTATGTTCAAAAGCCTCTCTTCCATAGTTGGTGTTGTCATAGTAGTCAGCCCAGACGGTTCCTTTCGGTCGCCAGTTCTGTTTACTTACGGCGGATTCCAGGCTGTTAATCAGTCCGCAAAGGGCATTTCGGCTGAATCCGCCGCTTTTTTGACGCCCGCCATCCGAGAAGCGCTTTTGAGCCATCGAGTGAAGGTGGAGATGGGTAGCCAGACCCGGACGCAATAGCGTTCTGGTCGGAAGCAGCCGGGAGGCGTTTTCGAGCGGGATACCGTCCAGATGAACGCGCAGGAATCGATGAAATGCTGAACCCGTGCACGACATCAGCGCAAGCGGGGCCAGAAAGTGTTCGCAGAATTGCCGGTAGGCGGGCCACGGCTTCCCTTCCTGGTAGGTCTCGAAGGACAACGTATCGACCAGAATCGGGCGCCAGCCATCAAACTGGATGTTGTAGGCACTGGCGTCTTTTAACCACATACCTCGTTCCAGAGCCAGACGTTGGATTCGCAACGTCAGGAGCGCAGCCGCTTTCAGCTGGCCGAAGGTCCATTCGTAAGGATAAGAAATGAAAGGAAGCCGGCGAGGACGAATCACGAAAGAAGCGCTCCGGCCCGGCGCCACGGCCGCATCGACCTCCTCGTGTTCGACAAGGAGCCCGTCCGAAGCAAGTTCCGAATACAACCCGGAGGACATCAAAAGCCGGTAATGCCCTTCATAAACCGGATTAATCTGCCGGTACAAGGCGCCTTGGTGGTTTACGAACAAAAAGCCGCTCGGATCACGAAAAGAAGCACCGAGTCGCTTCATGAATTCTTTTCCTGGTCAGGCTCGGGATGGTCTCCCCTGATTCGCGCTACCCAGGACTTCACGCGGGCCCAGGCCAGACTGACGCAGAACGAAACGGCAAATATCCCTGCCAAAACCAACTGCAAAATGGAGCTCCCAGTACCCGGATCCAGGTATGCGTCGACTCGTGTCGGAAAGGCGAGCCACAGCGCGGCGATCATCAAAAACAAACGGACACTTCTCTGAATCATAACGGCTCACACCCCGGAGCAATCTTCCTCATGTCCCCCCAGTTAGGAGTCAGACTAGCAAAGGCTTGTGAGTTGGGCAAGCGCGTTTCCACTCATTAGGCCTCAAACCATTGTGCTCCTATCATCAGCGTAATCCGTACAATCCGTTCTATCCGCGGGTCGGGTGTTCAATTCCCGCAGTCGAAGGTCAGTGTCCTTCCTGATCTTCGCGCAGGTATCTCCAGACGAGGAGTCCCACGGCCACGACCGGGGCGGCGACCAGGGCTCCTATTGGTCCCCCCAAAACCGCACCCGCAAATACGGCCACAAACACGACGAGCGGATGAAGGCTGAGCTTTCTACCCAAGATTATGGGCGTCAGATAGAGCGTCTCAAAAAGCTGGACAGCAACAAACACAAGCAGCGCGTAAAGGACCACCCAAAGGCTTTTGTTGGCAAACAGCACAAAGGCAACGGGAATAACCGCGCCGACAACGGTGCCCAGAAAAGGCACCAGATGAAGTGGTCCGGACAACGAGGCCGCCAACCACCAGAGAGGCACTTCGACCAGGAAATAGCCGATCGCGTAAAGCCCCGTCATGATAATCGCGATTAACACCTGCCCGACAACAAAACGGCCTAGTGAACGGACGATCTCAAGAACGAGGTTCCGGCTTTCCCGGCCCTGTCTTGAATCGGGAGGCCGGAAGGAGCCCGGGTTTCTAGAGGACACTGGCTTGGCTCACCCGTTATCCGACATGACAAGAAATTGAAAGTTTTAGTTTACTAAAACAGTTAACCACTTTAGAATAACACGCCGAAACGGACAGGTTTGGCTCTTTGTAGTTGACTGTCTTGCGTCTCTGGCATCCCAAACCGGTGTTCCTGGCTCGTTCTACGCCAGGATTGATCAAGTCCGGACGCCCGGGGGGATAGATGCGGGGCGTTAAGGACGGGAGGTTGAAAGTGCATACGGGATATTTCATGAAGTTCGGGTTAGGGTTAATTGTTGCAACGCTCTTTCTTGCGTTGACGTCCCCGAGCCTGGCGCAAACCACGATTCTTTCGGGGACGGTTAAGGATCCACAGGACATGGTGGTTCCGGGCGTCGAAGTTACGCTTGTGCACAAGGGAACCGGAGCTGAGCGTGTGACGATTTCCGATGACGCCGGCAACTACCAGTTCACCCAAGTGACTCCCGGAACATATCAGGTCCGTGCCGAATTGTCGGGGTTCAAGTCAGTTATCGTAGATGATGTTCGGTTGTTCGTTGACACTCCGGCAAGCCTGGATCTGAAGTTCACGGACATCGGCGAAGTCAGTGAGACGGTCGTCGTGACTGCCGAGCAGTTGCTTAATAAGGTCGACGCCTCGATCGGGAATCCTTTTAATGAAATTCAGATCAGGCAACTGCCGATTGAGTCCCGAAACGTTGTCGATTTGTTGAAGCTCCAACCGGGCGTAACCCTGGACGGGTACGTTGCGGGGGCGCGTTCTGACCAGTCCAATCTCACCCTGGACGGTATCGATGTCAATGAGCAGCAGACGGGGGAGGCATTCCATTCCGTCATCCGAGTGACTCCCGACTCCATTCAAGAGTTCCGCGTTACCACCAGCAATCCCAATGCGAACCAGGGCCGCTCCGCCGGTGCCCAGGTTTCTCTGGTCACTCGCAGTGGAAGCAATGATCTGCACGGCTCGGCAATCTGGTTTCATCGGAACACTGTCACAACGGCTAACGATTTCTTCAACAACCGTGTTACCGGTGACCCGGACTTGGATGGGAAACCTGGAATCGCCCGTCCGCGGTTGATACGAAACCTCTACGGCGGCTCGCTGGGCGGCCCGATTGCCAAGGACAAGGTTTTCTTCTTCTTTAATTACGAGGGAAGAAAAGACCGCAAGGAATCTTCGGTTATTCGTGTCGTTCCTTTGGCACATCTTGGCCAGGGAAGCATCAAGTACGTCAACACTTCTGGCGAGATGGTGACTTTAACTCAGCAGGAAATTAATGCGCTCTTCCCGGTAGGGATTAATCCGATTGCCATGCAAGCGCTGGGTGACGCAGCTTCCCGCTATCCCGCCAATGACGATGGTGAAGGTGACGGCATCAACACCGGAGGGTTTCGTTTTAACGCCCCGTTGCCTCTGGATTGGAATGTCTATACCGCCAAGTTCGATTTCAACCTGAGCGATAAACACCAGTTCTTTATTCGCGGAAATTATCAGTGGGACAACGAGGCCAGCACGGAGCGCTGGCTCCCGGATACTCCCCAGCCAACCATGTGGAATCATCCTATCGGTTTGGCAGCATCTCATACCTGGGCGGCGACTCCGCAGTTCCTCAACACCTTCCGCTACGGTCTGACCCGCCAAGCCTTTTCTTCACAAGGAGACTCGGGCTCAAACGCCATCTATTTCCGGGAAGTTTTTGAGCCCCTCGATTTTACCCGTACGCTTAGCCGGACGACTCCTGTCCACAACTTTGTGGATGACGTGTCCTGGATAAAAGGAAACCACTCGGTTCAGTTTGGAACGAACCTGCGATTCGTCCGCAACCAGCGACAGTCGTTTGCAAATTCTTACGACGTCGGAGTGACTAATTTCAGCTGGTACGAGCAGTCGGGCGCGGTACTGGTTCAACCGATCTCAGATCTGGCCGAATCCAGCGACAGACCGTTCCGTCGAGCCATGGCCGCGCTTATCGGTCGGCTGAACGACTACAGCTACAATTTCAACTTTGATGCCGACGGCAATCTCTTGCCGCCTGGAACTCCGAGCTCGCGCGAGTTCGGGACCGAGGAGTACGAGTTCTACTTCCAGGATACCTGGAAGGTTGTCCCGAGTCTGACGCTTACCTACGGTCTGCGCTGGGGGGTCAACACGCCCGTTTACGAGACGACCGGTTTCCAGGTAAAACCCACTGTCAGCCTTGGCGAATTTTTCAAGCGGCGCCAGGCCGCCGCTGCCCAGGGACAATCTCTGGCTGAAGAAATCAAGGTCGATGTGGCCGGGCCGCATTACAACAAACCCGGCTGGTACGAGACGGACTGGAACAACTTTGCGCCTCGGATTTCCGCCGCATGGAACCCCAGCGCAGATGACGGGTTCCTGCGCGTCCTGCTGGGAAGCAAGGGACAGACGATCATTCGCGGCGGCTATGGGATGATGTACGATCGAATCGGAAGCGCCCTGGCGGTTTTCTTCGATCTGAACAACACACTGGGCTTCTCGTCTTCCGAGGACCTTCCGGCGAACTTTTACAACATCACGAATCGACCTGCGCCGCTCTTCACGGGTTACGACATGAACCTGCGCGGCTTGCCGGGTGTAAGCGAGCCAGACAAGCTGGTTTTCCCATTGTCAAAACCAGCTGACAACGCGCGGCGCATCGAGTCGACTCTTGACGACACGCTGGTTTCTCCTGTCAACCATGTCTGGAACGTCTCCTGGGGGCGCGAACTTCCGGGCGGACTTTTCGTCGAGGCTTCCTATATCGGTCGCCGCGGGCGAAACCTCATGGCCCAGCGCGATATCATGGCCATCAACAACCTGGTTGATCCGAAGTCGGGAATGGACTGGTATACCGCCGGCACCCAACTGGCGAAGTTGTACGAGAACGACACTCCGATAGAAAACGTGCCCGCCATTCCTTACTTCGAGAATCTCTTTCCGGATCGATCGGGCCTTATCGAGCTGAGTCAGATTCTCTACGGGACGGATTGGTTTACTTATGCCGGTCCGTTAAATGCAACTCAGCAAATCTACGCTCTTGTGACAGACTTTAACGGACCCGACTGGACCTACCTGCAACACATGCTTCAGAATTGGGCCAACCCCATTGTCCCTTATCCTTACTACCACCCGCAGTATGGAACTCTGAACACGTGGAGCACGGTTGCCAGCTCTGACTACCACGGGTTTACACTGTCGGCAAGAGAACGCTACAAGGATCACCTCACCGTTGACTTCAACTACACCTGGAGCAAGTCCATGGACAACGCTTCCGGGCTTCAGAACGCAGCGGCCTTTGCCGCCGGGTACATTCTGAATCCCCACAGGCCGGACGACAGTCGCTCGGTGTCGGATTTCGATGTCAGGCACATGATCAACGCCAACTGGCTGTGGGCGGTTCCCTTCGGTAAGAATCGTCCTTTCCTGAGCGGAATGAACCCATGGGCAGAAGCGATTCTGGGCGGATGGGAGTTCAACGGGATTTTCCGATGGAACTCCGGCTTGCCGAATACGTCAAATCCATTTGACGCCGGTTACTGGGCGACCAACTGGAACGTCGCTGCCGCCGGAACCCGGATTCGCCACTTGGAGTCGAGCCCGACAAAATCGGGAGACCATCCGAACCTGTTCGCTGATAAGACGTATGCTTATCAGAGTTACCGCAACGCCTACCCTGGCGAAACCGGAGATCGTAACGTGCTGCGACTGGACGGCTACGTCGCCCTGGATTTTGGACTCGGCAAGAAGTTCCGGATACCAAACACCGAGAACCACACTCTGACGTTCCGGTGGGAGGTCTTCAACGCGACCAACACGCAACGGCTTGGTGATGCTCTTTCCTGGTACGGATTGGGCTACAAACCGTACGAAGGTGAACCCAGCCCGGATTTCGGCAATATCACGAACATCCAGGGTTCGCCCCGAGTCATGCAATTCGGGTTGCGTTACGACTTCTAGTCAGTCCATTCTCGTGTAAGCCTCAAAAGGGGCCTGCCAAAGGTGGCAGGCCCCTTTTTTTGTTTCAGCGGAACTGTCCCAAGTCTCCGTGGCTCGAGCGCCAGAACGAGCAGGAAGCACCCTCTGTTCCTAGTCCCGGCTTTAGCCGAGCTTTAGCCGGGCAGTTACCCAGCGGTCAACCGTTGATATCTGACCGCTTTAAGGCCCGCCTGAAGGCGGTACTACAAACAGGGAACCCAGGCGGTGGTTTAAGTTCCTCGTCTTTTATCGTGGCCGGAGTCTGGAGAGTACGACCACCCGTGCTGAACCCCCACTCCGATATAGGTGAATCTCTCAAATCCGGCTACAATCATGATGATGACGAGCACGCGACTCGGACTTGCCTCACCCAGAACCTGGGTCATGATCGGCATCGGCGCCCTCGTGGTCTTTGGCCAGGCTCGGGCGCAGACATCAATGCCGGTGCCCTATACGGATAGCGCTCCTCACCGGTGGCTCCAGAAACCGGTTCTCAAGACTCGTCTTCTTGACGACTTTGAAAGGCTCGCCTCGTGTTCTCAGCGCCACACTTTCGGCTACGGCCAGCCCAGCGAGCCGCGCGGCCAGATGACTCTGAGTCGTGAAAAGGTTAAAAGCGGCAGCTACTCCGTGCGCCTTCGCGCCAAGACCAAAGGCGACCGTCCCGGCCCCCAGATGGGTCGTCCCTTCGGCTCGACCAGCGTGGTCCGGGAGTTCCCAGGCGAGGACTGGCGAGACTTCAATCGAATATCGGTTTGGATCTACCCGGATCTTCCCGGCTTTCGAGTCGTCTCTTTGCTGATACTTCTGCACAACAAGGGCGAGATTGAAACCCCGGGGCCGGGCCGACTGGGTTACAACTACCAACTGTTAAACAATCAGACCTGGAACCACGTCGTTTGGGAGATCCCCGATTTACCGCGGGATAAGGTCACCGCGCTCGAGTTCCAATACATCCAGCAGGGCCACGAGCCGGGAGCCAGCGAATGGGCGACCTACTACTTCGATCAGCTCGAACTGCAACTGGTCGAGGCGGATTACTACGAGGGGTGGGCGGTCGCTCCCGGGCGAATTGCTTACAGCCATACGGGATACACTTCCGGGGCTCCGAAAACGGCAATTATAAGTGACCCTTCAATTGACTCTTTTGAGTTAATCTCCCGCGATACCGGCTCAACTGTCCTCCGAAAACCGGTTCGAACCGTCGAGACCCCGTTAGGCACGTTTCAACTGCTTGACTTCAGCGAAATCCTGACGCCAGGCACCTACATCATCCGGGCCGGGCTACGTGAGACCCGACCCTTCAGGATTGCTCCCGATGTGTGGATAGAAACGATCTGGAAGGCCCTCAACTATTTCTTCTGCCAGCGTTGCGGCTTCGCCGTCCCGGGCATTCACGAGGTCTGTCACCGGGACTGGCTGGGCGTTCATGGCGACAAGAAGATGATCATCAACGGCGGGTGGCATGACGCAGGTGATGTCTCCCAGGGACTGGCCAACACTTCCACGGCGGCCTATGCCATGTTGAGCCTGGCCGAACAGCTACAGAAACGCGGTGAACATAAGGACCTGGCGGCCAGACTACTCGATGAGGCCCGCTGGGGGATGGACTACATTGTCAAAACCAGTTTTGGGGACGGTCACCGTATCGTCTGGGCAACTCATGATTTCTGGACCAACGGCATTATCGGGGATCAGGACGACGTGACTGCCGAAGCGCAGGAAGATCCCTTGCACAACTTCATGGCTGCCAGTGCAGAGGCCTTGGCGGCCCGGCTTTACGAGCCGACGGATCCGTTCTTTGCGGGTTTGTGCCGCAAAACGGCAGAGGACGACTGGAAGCATGCCATGGAAGGAATGCGCCGTCGGAAAAATGCCAACTCGTCGGAATCAGGCGAACAGTTGCTGGATACCGCTGCCGCGGGAGTTGTCACCTCGGTCGAACTGTTCAGGACAACCGGCGAGCCGCATTATGGCGAATCGGCAGCCAGACTCGCGGAAACCGTGATCTCGTTCCAGCAGCAGGAATATTTCAAAGAACTGGATATCAAACTGGCAGGCTTCTTCTGGGACTCGCCGTCACGGGAATACATGCTCCACAAGCATCACCTGAGCCAGATGCACGCTCCAATCCTTGGCCTCACAATGCTCTGCGAGTCTTTGCCAAACCATTCTGACTGGATGCGATGGTATTCGTCGATCGTCCTCTACGCCGAGTATTTGAAGGCTATTGCCGGTTACACCCAGCCCTACGGGATGCTCCCCGAATCGATCTACCGCGAGGACGAATACCTGCGACTCCCTGAGCCTCCTCAGTCCGGCGCCGCCGGATACATCATGGGCAACCGCCGCAGTTTTCGTGAGCAGGTTTTAAACGGCGTCAAGATCGGCCCACGGCACTACTTGCGTCGTTTCCCTATCTGGTTTTTGCGCCGCGGGAATTATGGAGTCATTCTGACTATGGCCAAGGCTCTCGGGGCGGCCTCCCGCTTAAGGAAGGACCCGGAAGGCCTGCACCTGACCGAGCAGCAACTCCAATGGATTGTGGGCCGTAATCCCTTCGGACAAAGCACGATGACCGGTGAAGGCCATGATTTCGTTCCGCACTACACTGCGTTGTCGGGAGACATCGTCGGCTCGCTGCCCGTCGGAATCGAAACCTTTCTCAATCGTGATCTCCCTTACTGGCCGACCCAGAATCACATCAACGCAAAGGAGACCTGGGTTCAGCCAGTGGCTCATTGGATATCGATCCAGGCCGAATTGAACCGTTCGGAAATCGTCGCTGGAGAAACTGATCCCAAGCCTTTCCGAATCTCTTGGACGGAGCCAGAGCCGGGACGAATCTCCCTTCGGGTTTCAACCACCGGAAGCGGCCCGCGCCACTTCAGACTCCGTGCCCACAATCTCCATTTCGATCAGCTGGAGCGGACCCTGGACCTCCCAGCTGGAAGTTTAGGCGATCTTCAGTGGGAGGGGCGCATCCAAACACTCGATGCGCCCTGGATCGTGGTCGTCATCCCGGATGGCGACATCAACCAGCTCCAGGAGGTGAACGGATTCAAGCCGATTTTTCCCTCTGGCGTCCTTCAGGACCGCGCCCAAATATTCTGAAGGATGGCGGCTAGCTAGAACACCTGAACCGGGCTAACTCGTGGCCCCAGGTTCGGCGCTAATTTCAGCGAATATCGTGGTGAAGCTCACGGGGTCGAGGGTTAGCTCGATTTTCCCATCCTTCACTTTGACGCCCGCCTTTTCTTCCATTCCGCGCTGGTCGTCGGTTACATAAACCTTCAAAGACTTAACACTGCTCGGGAGACCTTCCAATGTAACGGCGCGACTGGGGCCGTTGTTAACCACGTGGATCGTATAAATCCCTTCCGCAATGTTCCCAAAAGCCGCGCAGGTTATATCCGGCCGCTCGCAGTGTATGGGCAGGGCAAAGGAATCCTCCCCCGTTGACGCCAGCTGCTTCAGATGCCAGAACCGGCGCGTCGGCCGCAGTGGTCCTTCTTCCCGGAACACGCCGCCTCCGGCCAGGATGGAATAATCGGCCGTGAGCTGCCATTGCAGAATCGACAGCGGTTGAGAGATGGCACAGATCCGGGTGTAAAGCGTAATTTCCTGCATGGCGAACCACGGCTCTTTGAAGACTTGCGGATAGGACCAGGCGGCTGCATCTGTGCTCCCTTCGCCCACCAATAAAGGCACGTTGAGCCGACGCGCGGCCTCACCCCAGAACTTCAGCAGTTCGTCGCTCCAACCTCGCCAGGAATGAAAAGACACTGCGCCAATGTAAGGCCTTGCCTCCGGGTCGTGCATGGCCGGAAGAATGAATTCCGTGGTCGTCGCGTCGGAATTGTCACCTAACAGCATTTTGGTCGCCAGCCCGCATTTGGCAAGATAAGCACCCAGGCCCTTGATGAGCGCGGCATGCTCTTCGCCGGTCTGACGCACGTTGATGCCCAGATCGGATTCATTGAACGAGAACATGGCCGCTTCCACCCCGTACACTCTCTTCAAGTAGACCAGGTAGGCACCGATCGATTCGTAGATTTTCTGAGTCTTGTCCGCTTTGAGCGGATTTCCTCGCAGCATCCCGGGTTGCGGTCGAAAGCTGAAGGTTCCGTCAATCGCCCAGGCGGGAGCTGACCAGGCGCTCACAATGACCGGTATTTTCCGCCGGGCTAGAGTCCGAGCCATCTCCATGGCCGCCTGAACTCTGCGGTCAAGCCCATTCGTTTCGGCATTCCGGATCGGGTCGTCTTCCTCGTTCGGATGCCAGAAACGCCAAGGCATTTCGACACGCCCCCAGGCAACGCGCATGTTCTCGAGGTTGTATTGAATGACAGCGGGGTCAACTCTCGGGTTCTGAATTCGGAAGTTACCCCCCATCCCCTGAAAAAGGTTGCCTGGGCGGGAAACATCGAGGACCAGGCGCGCGGGGCTCCTGTCAATCCTCCCGCTGGTTCTTATTGACAGACTCTTTGTGGCGGTCTGGCCTGCGACAACGTTTCCTTCAGACAGCGCCACATAAAGGCGAGGCTCGGTGGATGATGCCTCAGGAGGCGCCTTTCGAATCGTCATCTCGGTCGCGTCGTCAAACTTGATCTCCCAGCGGCGATCCGGAGAGACGAAGCGAACACCAGCGGCAGCAAACCGGATCGGTTGATCTTGCACACGAGTACTGATGTTCGCCAGGGGAATCTCGATCTCCGCCGCCTGCCTCGGTTTAATCAGCTGCAACTTCCCCTCGGAGGTCAGAGATTGCGGGATCATGATGCCCAAATAGGCGCCGGCCATGGAGGTATCCGCCTCTGCGGTCAATTGCAGGGAAATGGTGGCCGATCCGGGTGCCCTGTCCTCCACAATTTCCTGGAACGACACTGTCTCGATTTTCGTGGTGATAATGTGCTTCGAACCTTCACGCGAGTAGCGAGGCTGCTGAACCTCTTTGGCCGTCTCAAGAACTTCTTCCCAACCGGGTTTGGCGAGAGCTATGCACGTCTCGAGATCGGCTAGTTGCCCCTCCACACGAATTCCCGTTACGTTGCCCCAGGGCATGACTTCAACCTGGCCGAGAAGACTGGCGGTGAATACTGGAATCAGACAAAAAAGAATAGCCACAGTAATAAGACGCATCATCCTCATGCGCGCAACTATAAAGCGCGAAAACGCCAAGTCAAACCAAAAAGCGAACAGACTGTGATACGTCAGAAAGTGTGAAAAAAGTCGGTGTCTCTATCCGCGTAATCCGCGCGATCCGTCCTATCCGCGGGATTGCAATACCCGCGGAAGCGCTGAATACACGGATAGCGCAGATCAGATGCGTGCACTCGGCGGCTGACTCGCACCGGGCGACTACCTGTGATAGGTCAGAAGGTGTGAAAAAAGTCGGCGTCTCTATCCGCGTAATCCGCGCGATCCATCCTATCCGCGGGATGGAATACCCGCGGAAGCGCGGAATACACGGATAGCGCAGGTCAGATGCGTGCACCCGGCGGCTGGCGCACCGGGCGGCTATCTGTGATACGTCAGAACGTGTGAAAAGAGTCGGCGTCTCTATCCGCGTAATCCGCGCGATCCGTCCTATCCGCGGGATGGAATACCCGCGGAAGCGCTGAATATACGGATAGTGCAGATCAGATGCGCGCGCACCCGGCGGCTGACTCACACCCCGGGGACTAAACAGGCTGGATGCGCGGAAAATAGAGCCAGAGGTGGCCCCCGTTGTCATTTTCGCCAAAGATGATCTCCCCATCACGACCAGTCACCGCGTCGCCGA
>Ga0116188_1001123_pt1 | contig 23992 bp, 38 predicted proteins | sample AD_JPNTR2_MetaG_FD_89807 | JGI IMG/M metagenome (GOLD analysis project Ga0116188, IMG submission 89807) | Active sludge microbial communities of municipal wastewater-treating anaerobic digesters from Japan - AD_JPNTR2_MetaG | ecosystem: Engineered > Bioreactor > Anaerobic > Digestate | place...
AATAATAATAGGATTTTCATTATATCCTAAAATTTCTTTATATAAATTATTTACAATTCTTTTTACTTGATCAAAAGAAATTCTTTCTGTTGATAATCCAATTTTAACCCATTTATCAACATACTCAGGAAATTTACTAATTTGTTTCTGTGTTAAATATTCTACCATGTATGAGTATCCTCATATCTTTCCAAATAAGCAACGTAACTTCTATTCGGCCACATTACAGGAGGTTTATGATTTTTACTATGCATTAACCAAAGAACTTTTGCTCTCTTTGGTTCAGTAGGAACATCTGCCATTCCATCTGTAAATATAACTAATCCATCAACATATTCCTGATCTGCAAGATTAATTATTTGTTGAAAATCAGTTCCACCTCGCCCATGAACTTTAAACGTCTCTTTTGCTTTTTTGAATTTTCTTTCAATAGATTTTATCTCTGTATCAAATTGAACAAAGATAATCTCAGCATGTTTACATATATTATTAATAACTGCAAATCCTTCTGCTAAATCATCATCCCCCATCGATCCAGAAACATCTATTGCAAACATTATTCGAGATTTGTATTGTCTGCGGTATCCTGGTAGATCGATATCATATCTTCTATTAATTTTCATTCTTGATGTTATTGTAGTTTGTAGAATGACAGATTTATTAAATCTCCTTACAATCTCCTTATAAGATATTTTAGGTTCATTTGCAGCTATAATATCACTCATAACATTACCTGTATGTTTACCCCATCCATTTGCAGAACTTTTCTTACTATCAATAAAATTTTTAACTTCTGCATCAAATATATCATTAGTACCCCATCCATCATTTGATGTACCGTTTGGATCATAATAATCCTTCATGGCATCATGTTGATCATTATAATTCTTATATCCATCTGAATCATTTCCATTATCTTGATTTTGGGATTGAGATTGATCTTGACAGTTTTGTTGCATTTTATCTATCATTTCTTTTTTCTGCTCATCGGTCATAGAATTCCAAATCTGCTTTATTTTTTCATTTGCATCATCAACCTTACTCATAAGTTTTCTGTAATATTCTTCAAAATACTTATTTGGTTCAAGTCCAAATTTACATGGATCTGGAGTTATATCATTTATACCATTAAGAATTCTATGTAGATCAGAATTCAATAATTGATTGATTGTGATGGAACTTGATAGGGCTGATATTTGTTTTGGTTCTTTTAATCTGGTTGTACAATGTCGGAGCAAAACCTTAAATAGTTCTGTAGTAAGAACCAGTTCAAGTTTTTCTTCTGAAATGATATTAACAAAATTAGGATTATATCTTAATGTAGGAACTTTAGTTCTGACATCAATTCCCATAGTTTCCTGTTTAGGATCAGGTTCACGATTTAACATACATGCAGTAGATAAAAGAATTGGATCATCAATAAACCAATTCAACAAAATTTTATCTATTTTTTTTCTGGCTCCTTCAAGATCTGCCATTACAAATTTCCTTTCAAATAATCAAATGGAATTGATTCTATTGAAAGAATTGCCTGAATATATTCTTCACATTCAGGCAACTCTTCACATGCTCTTTTAAAAAATTCAGATCCATTATTAAATTTTTCCATTAATAATGTCATCGATATCTAGATCTCCGAAATTATCATCAGGTTTCGAATCATTAATAATTTCTTCGACATTCTTATCATGTTCACTATCATCTCGCAAGACAGATACAAACCAATCAACCAATCCATTCTTATCAAATTCAAGTAACTTGTCGCCCCAAGTTTTACCAGAATTATGAGCAGTTGTCAAGTGATCATAAAACTCTGCGGCTATTTCTGGAGCAACACAACGTAAGTACTTTGCAACATTAGTAGAATATGTCTCTGCATCTTTTCTTGAAGAAGCACAAAACAAAGTCTTTTCCTGTGTCTCAAGATACATAGCAATTTCTTTATTGAGGTGAACCAAATCCTGATGATTCATTTGTCTTACCTCAAACTGTGTTTCAGAATCCCAACCAGTAACTATCTTTGCTCCTGAAATATTGTGAGCAGATTCTTTGACATACTGACAGAATTTTGCAGTTGCTCCTATTCCAACTATTCCAAACAATACGGTTTTCAAAAAATTACCATCATCTTCTTTTTCAATATCAGGATTCTCTTTGAGAAGATTACTTACTCTTGTCCAAGATCTTCTGGAAGGATAAACCTCTCCAAGTTTCTTATCCTTTGCTTTCTGTGGTGGATCGAGAAAAGACTGATTCTTATTTATAAATCCAATTACATATTTATGATGATTGGTATTTATTGCATAATCCAACCACTCATCTACATCAGGTGAGAAAGTATAAACATTGAATCTGTCATAAAGAGCAGGATCAAGTTCCTCAACATCATAATCATATTCATCACCAATAGGATTCATGGCAGATACAATTCTTGTATGTTCAGGAAGAGAAAGACCATTCAGTTTACGATTAAGAACCATATCAAAAACACACTGATAAACTTCAGGTTTACCTCTGTTGAATTCATCCATCAGAATAACAACCTTGGCATTTGAATCTCTCGGCCACCATTTAGGTGGGCAGAATTCTGTTATCTTCTGTCTGATAACATTACCATTATATCTAAATTCTGCTTCTGTTCTATCAGGTAATCCGATGAGATCACCAGCATCTGCCATTTGACCAAGAAAAAATGTTATTACTACATATCCTTGTTCTTCAAAGATTTGTTTGACTATTTCTGATTTTCCAATACCATGAATCCCTACAAGCATAATAGCTTGATCAATAGGTGTAACTTTGAAGATTTTCTTCATCTCTGCAATGTTGGGCACAATAAACTCCTTTCAAAAATTAAAATTAAAAACAAATTTCATATTTCAAACATCCAGAATCATAAATTCTGTAGATTTTTCTCTCTGTCATTATTTGTAATTCTGTTTTATTTTTGTCATATCCTTCCTTAACCAATTTATCTTTTCTAAATCTAAATCTATTCATTCTTATTTTATTAATTATATAATAATAATTTGGTTTACTTACACCAATAATTTTAAATCCTAAATTATCATATAGAGATTTTCCATTATTCATAGTCCAAGATCTGTCAGCATAACTAATTATTTTCTTAGGTTTAATTTGATTTACAAAATATTTGAATAGTTTATTTGCTCCACCTACTACTGAAGTATTCAATTTATTACAGAATCTAAGAAGCTCAAATGTTCCTTCTTCTGATTTCTGACCTAAGTTTTTTCTTAAATTTCCAAATGTCATTAATGAAACTAATTCATTTTCATAGAATAAACCATATCTATATTTACTTGTACAATTTCCTTGTAAATGATTATTCAACAAAAAATCTTTAGATATGTTGAAATCTACTTGATGAATCTCACATTCTCTTGCATATATCCTATTTGGAGTTTTACCAAGAAGATTTAATATTCTAGATTTTACTATCTCTTGTTTATTTATCCAATCATCCTCATATATATGAACTAAGTGAATTCCTTTCTTTTCACATAACTCTGTCTTCATTAAATGATAATTCTTAGATTTATTATTTGTAGAATGCCAATACAATCCATTGAATTCAAATGCAACTTTCAAGTCTGGCAAATAAATATCTAATTCATAAGGAGTTATTATATCAAATGTTTTAACTGTTGTATTTTGATTATATAATTGAATATAATCTATGAGATCTGTTTGTTGATTAGATCTTCCTGCATTTATACATACTGGACATCCTTGACCATTCAAATGAGAATTTGGTTTCATTTCAAACATTCCATGTTCTTTACATATTAATTTTACTTTTTCTTTTGAATGTTTATATTCTACTAAAGAATAATCATATTTGTCACCATGAATTTCTTTTGCCTTTTTAATAAAATTACCTGTATCAGATAACTGTCTATTAGAAGTTTTTTTAAAAGAACATTTTAGACACCCATGACTACTTAAATGATCAGATGGATTCTGTTCAAAAATTCCATGCTCTTTACATATTATTTTTACTTTTGTTCTATTATTTTTATATTCTGTTAAAGAATAATCATATTTGTCACCATGAATTTCTTTTGCTCTTTTTATAAACTCTTTAGTATCATAATTATAAGTTTCAGCACATTTTTTACAACCACTGCCCCTAAGATGATGTTTTGGATTCTGTTCAAAAATTCCATGCTCTTTACATATTATTTTTATTTTTGTTCTATTATTTTTATATTGAACCAAAGAATAATCATATCTATCACCATGAACTTCTTTTGCCTTCTTTATATAATCTTCTGTATCATAATTATATACACAAGCACACTTAGGACAACCATGTTTCAATTTTAAATGATTATAATAATTTTGTGTAAAAATTCCATGTTCTTTACATATTATTTTAATCATATAACGATTCTTATAATTCAACCCTTCTTCTGCTAAAGAATAATCATATCTATCACCATGAACATTTATTAATGCCTGAATTTTTTTACTGATCATATATATCATCCAATTCATCATTCAGTTCATCGTTATCAATATCATCAATGGATATATTTTTAAGATGATTCTTAACTTTATTCCTTTTGTTTTTATTTAATTTTCTTTTGTCTTTTTTATTTAATTTTCTTTTGTCTTTTCTGTCAAATTTCTCATCATCTGAGTAAAACTTTTGGAACTTTCCCATAACCTTTCCTTTACTAAATTAAAATTAGATATCTTCGAAACATTATTTTGTTTGTATATATTTATTTCCTATGTTTCTCCAATATTCTAATTGTCTTTTAAGGTTTATTACCTCTTCTTTCAGTTTTTCATTTTCAATTTTTAATTCTATTATTTTATCACAACACATTTCTAATTCTTTACATACTGTCATAAATACCTCCTGTTTATAGAAGTATTTATATGAATCAATATTCACTCTCTATTTGCAGTAATTAAATGATTTTTCAATTGCATTTTTAGAATTTAATAAATCATTTAAACTATCCATAAGACTATCTTTTGATATAGATTTATCCATAATTATCAAATTCTCAATAATTTCACAAATATCTGATTGAGTTAATTTATTTTTCAAAATCAATTTAAAAAATTTATTATTCATCTTCTTTATTTCAATAGGAAAAGGTGTAGAATTTTCACTTTCAAATTTAGCACACATAACTTCATAAATTTCTTTTTTAGTTTTTGGTGCATCTACATAAAACACTTTGTCAAATCTACCTCTTCTACCTATAAGAGTTTTATGTACCAAACTGGTATCATTAATAGTTGCTATAAAAATCAAATTTTCATTCTCACCTTTAACCGAATCTATTCCTTCCAAAAAAGATCCAAGTACTTTATTATTTTTTTCTTCCATATTTTCATTTGCATCCATATCTTCAAATACGACTATACAAGGTTTAATAGATCTGATAAAGTTAAAAAATGTTTTTATTTCATCAATATATTCTAATGTATTTGGACTGATATATATAAAAGGAAATTCTTTTATTCTATTTCCAATTTCATGAATGATAGATGTTTTCCCTGTTCCTGCTGGTCCACAAAATACCAGACCTCTTTTCTTTTTTAATTTGATTGAGTTATTTATTTCTGAAACAATAGAATCTATATTTATCTGATTTATTTTACAATACACTTTCTCTTTTTTCTTACATGATAAACCTATAGATGAATAATATATAATATTATCATCTATTGCAAACTTAGAAATAAATTGTTTTAAAATATTTTCCCTTAACAATTCAATTTTATTATTATTTTTGTAATCAATAAACACAGAAGTATATCTTATATAAACTGAATTAGTCAAATTTGTAGATGATATTTTAATTAAAAACTTTGTAGATTCTTTATCTTCTAATAAGATAAAATTTATTCCTTCTTTACTAAAATCTATATTATTTATTTTATCATAGTTAACATCATAAAAAGATATTATTTTAAATGATTCTATATTAGATGGTTTATTTCCTAACCATAGTAATACTTCTTTACCTACATTAAATTCATATTCATGTATATCATCATAAGGAACTTTTAAAATATCTTCCTTCATTTTTTTATCAACATCACATACTGTAGTTTTTTTATTCTTTACATACTGTGATATAGAATCATAGAATTGATATGCTATAAGAACATCTGGTATAAATTTTGCACAGATAGTTATATATTTAGATATTTTTTTCTTCTTATCAAAGTATTTAATTACAGGTATTATTCTCATTAACATTCTTGATAAAAATTTATCAAATATTGATATACCACCAAAATCTTTTATTATTGAATTAATTATCTGAATCTTTCCTTTTTTTTCTTGTTCAGCACTATTCGAAGAATCTTTATCTACTAGTCTTAAATTTGACATTTTATACATTCCTCCAATTATTTAAAATTTTTTAATGCTAATTTTGAAACCCTATCAACTATTATCTTTTTATCACATGCATATAAACCTGCACAAGAAAAAGAATTTATTTCCAATATCTTGAGATTACCTTTTACATCAACTACTAAATCAATAGTAAAAGCAGGATCTGGTTGATATATATCTGCCATCTTTTGAGCAAACTGATAAAGATGTTTATCTTTATCTGGATCTGCATATTCCAAACAAACATCATAATCTAATTTATAAAGACTTCCGGTGATCACTTCACCGTTTACAACCACAAATCTCCATTCACTTAATATAGATTTAGGAGATGAAATAATCAACAAATCATCTTCATTTGTGTTGATTTTTACATAAGACCAATCGTGTTCAAAATAAGGTTGTCTATTAAGAAATACCATTCCCGAAAATGGTTTTAATCCTGAATCAGGTCTGATAAAAATTCTACCAGATTCTTTTTCTCCTATCTTACTTTCGAGAAAGTCTATATTTCTTTCTGTTTCCTTTACAGTCATTATTACATATTCATTATTGAATAAATAATCTCCAAAATGTTTATAATATTTTGTACATTTATAATTATTAGGAGTTAAGAAAATACCCGGTTTAAAAGATTTGTGATGCAATATACCTTCTGCAAATTGAAAAGATGATTGAATCAATACACAATCATCTTTTGTAGAAAACCTATCTATATCTAATTTAATGGGATATTCATTAGTATTTACTAACTCACAATCCATGCCTTGATTAATTACTTCTTTGGCAAGTTCATCAAATCCAGTATCTGATAAATCTTCTATGATCCACTTTACATTATTCATAATAAAATATTCCATCAATATGTTTATGTAAGTCCCAAATCATATTAATGTGCAAATGTTAATTAAAATATAGTTTATAATTCTCTAAAAATCAAGACTTTTATCAGAAAAATATTGACTTAAATTTTTAATGTGGCATAAACCAGAATGATTTTGGTTTTACGCCATAAGGAGCAGTTACAGAGATTTTATCAATCTTGGAATTGATTTCTTCCAACTTGCTCATTACCGATTTTGCTGTTATATACTCAGTTTTTTGTTTTTTCATTTCTCCTTCTGAACCATAATACTCCTCTATAAGATTAGTGAGAAGTTCATGAAGTGGTTCATGTGGTGCTCTTAAAGGAATTGCTACCGGATTGGTATTTACATATGTTTCTAATTCTATCAACTTCTGAGAAACATAATTTTCAAACTTCTCCCAATTTCCCCACTCCCCATTACGCATTGCCTTGCATTCCTCTTTATCTCGCATTAAATCGAGATCACCTATCTTAATTAACTGATCGATCAAATCAATTAGTCTGAGGCAATGATAGGCTTGTTTAACATCATAACCAAACTTCTCGAAATATTCTCTTCTATTGTTATTATCGCATGTTTTCTTTTCGTTCCATTCCTTTACATGATTACGAATTCTTTTCAACTGCATAAATGCATAACCCTTAAATGAATGAAACATCTTCATAGATAAGAACATCTTGCGGTTATCTCTGAGCATAAATCCTATCTTATGACCATAAAGAACCATATTCCTTCTAGCAAACAAAACCTCAGTCAACGATGGAGATCCATTTTCAACCAAAGAAAAGAAATTTGTCAAAGAGTGCCATACTCCCTCACATGTCTTTCTATTATCAAGAATAATTCTATTTGATTCTCCTTTATACTCTACATTGTTAAATGTTGGAATATTATCAAATCCAAGAATGAAACCGTACTGTTGAGGAAAAAGACATTGATGTCTATCCATCACTATTCCAACTAAATCAACATCAGAATTTTCTGTTTGACAACCATAAGCATAACTACCCATTTGGGTTTCGAGAAGAAGATTCTTAACGATCCATTGTTCATCTTCTTTAAATTTTTCTTTTGCAAAGATTTCAGTTATCATTGTTTGTTCTCTTTATTAAATATTTCTTGGGGATTTTGTTTTTATAAACATTTGGTATTTCATGTATAATTACTCCTAACATAAAATATATACCTGCCCCCACTCCTAATACAAAAGGAGTTATACAAATGATTCCTAATATGATCTGGAGAATTCTTTTAATTAGTTTCATTTTATAAATCTCCTAAGAATAATTGGAAAGGTAAATCTAATTCAGATGCCCAATCTATATCTACTGGATCGGTTATATAATAATTTTTTAATTCTTTCAGTTGATCTATATATGTTTCAAACATATCAAGATATAATACATTTGAAAGATCATTGGATATGAAAGATGGTAATTTATCATTCTTTATATTTTTTTTAAAAAGTTTCAAAGATTCATATTCTTTTTCTAATACATTTATAATATCAGAAACCTTATAGAATTTTATATTATATCTCAATGCTAACGCCATATCTTCACTTGTTTTTAAAATGAAAGATGATGAACTTGAATTGCTGACAAATCCATTTCTAATCTTCATAATATCAAACCTTTCATTTATAAATGATATTTTCTTCTGATATACCTATATATCTTAAATATTCAATCATATCAAAATTATCCATGCTTGTATAGAATTCTACAAATGATTCAGATTCATGTATTGACCAATCATCAGAACTACTAAAATATCCAACGATATCATATAAATTTAATTTCTCACAAACAGACTTTCTGTTCTTAATTAAATACATTTGTAGTGGTGTTATCTTTTCTTTTGATATTATAAAAGAACTACTGGAACTATTCGAAACAAATCCGTTTCTAATTTTCATCTTTTACCTCTTTTGTATTATCAAATATTAATTAATAATATCAATTAACATTGAAATAAATAAACCTAAATCAAATGCTAATATAATCATCAATCCTGGATGTGTTAATCCATCATCAATTTCTTCTAAAAATTGTTCAGGATCAATCATTTCTTCTTCTTTATTTTCTTCCATTTCTTTACTTTCCCTTCCAATAATCACATATTCCATGTTCTGAAACTCTATGTTTTTCTGCCCACTTATCCCACTCTCTCATTCTTTTATAGTATTTTTTATCATAATTGGGATCTTTTGTATTTAATCCATAACCAAAATCTTCTTCTCTTGTAAACTCTCCAGATTTTGGTCTATCTGTTTTAGTTCCATGAAGACAAAAATATTCATTTGGATCATCATAATTTCTTTTTACATAATTCAAAAGACAATTCCAACAACCATCTTGAATCCTATAATTCTTCTTTTTCATAATTTTCCCAAATTTCTTTAAGATTCACAATTAATTAACTTTCTTTGTCTTTCTTACAAATAACCGCTACACAATAATCACAACATTCATTGGCTTGATCAAATTTCTCCATATATTCCTTTTCATTGATCTTACCATTAATAAAGAGTTCATTTGCCTCTTTGTATTTTTTATGCCATCTACATTCACTCATTTGTTCTCCTTCACAAATCCAATCTTTCTTTTCTTAATGCTCAGAACATTAATTGTTTGAAAGACCGAAGTTAAGATTAACATAGTAATTGTTGCTATGATAATTACTATCTTCAAGAATATTATGAGTTTAGAATCATCCACATCAGGTAATGGTAAATCCATACATTATTTCCTTCTTTAAGGATTTATATCAAACATTAAACATCTACGACAACCACTCGAATAACAAGTACTCAACAACTCACTTCTCCATTTTTTTACTTTTTCATGATACCAGACATCACCTAAGAAATCTTTACAATCTATTACAGAAATCCCTTCTTCCCATCCTTCTTCATCTTCACAAAATGAACAAGCATATACATCACCTTTATAATTAACATATATTGAACTGAGAAGACTTTCACAAGAATCTGACATCATAATCAACTGTTTTTTTCTTTTATCATCAATAGTAGTTGATTCATTTACTGCCTTTTCAAACGAACTAGCTGTACAAGAATCAAATCCTATTTTAATATTATTACTCAGACAGTAATCAACAAGTTTAGTAAATTCTTCATGATCTAAAATAGTAAACCGATTCTTCGCTCTTCCTTTTGGTTTCATTTTTAATAATACAATAGCATTCAGATTCTTCAATCTTTCATCAGTAAGACTGTCATTAATAACTTCATAAACAAAATCCATATTCTCTTTATAATAACAAAGATGAATATTGGTTTGTTTAATTCCTAAATCTGTAAATTTCTTTACAGTATTATAACAAACATTCTTATCTGATTCGTATGCAGATACAGCAACTGCTCCAACATGTTTTACTATTTCATTTGCCATATCATCACTGAGATCTATTCCTGATAATGTAAAGTTTGGAACTACTCCAATTTCTCTACAATATTTCAACATCTTAATAAAATCAGGATTAGTTTGAACTCCACAAATACCAAACGCTACTTGTGTTACCGATGGCATTTTATCTATTACTATCTTAAAAGTCTCAAAAGACATATTAGTTGCTGGAGCATTTGTGTTACCCTTATAACAAAATGGGCAACCATTAGGACATCCATTAACAGATATTTCAATATCTGCTATTTCAGGACCGATAGGTGAATACAAAGGATCATCTTTTATTGTTTTACCCCATCTCATAAAAAGTCCATTTCTTGAATTAAAAACGTAATTATATGTTGGAGTAATACATCTTTTTATTGTTCCAGAATTTATATAATCAAATCCATCATCTTCACTAATCATAATCAATTTCTCCCTTATTAATAAGAAACTAAAAACAAATTATCTTTATTAAGATATTCTGAACTTAACTCAATAGCATCATCATAACTCAACTCAGAGATTCCTTCATACGGATTATAATCACTCAATTCAATTATATTAATTCCATCATGAAAAAGAATTCTATTCATCTTTTCCTTAATCTTTTTATTTTGTTTACAAACTTCAAACCTTTCTTTACTCACAATATCTTTTAGATCTTTAGAAAAGAAATCAACATAAACATTTTTCAATTCATCTACTCTATCATTGGTTGTACACGAAAAGAAAAATGGAAAGAAAGATTTACTATAACCTTCACAATATCCATAACTATAATACGATAAACCACGTTTTTCTCTTATCTCCTGATATAATGGAGATTCTAAACCTTGATTAATACATCCAATTATTAGATCAATTTTTGATACTCTATCAATACCGATTACTTTTTTACTTATTAAACCAACAACAGTTTTATCTTCTTTTATAACCTTATCAATCGGATTAGGATATCCTTGTTCATTAAATAAAACTTCATGATTTTCATACAAGTTTATGTCTTCATTTGTTTCATTTAAAAGTTTATTTCCCACTGTATATAAATCAAAATTGACCTTATAATTCTTTGCCATTTCAATAGATTCTTCATATGTAAAAGATTCTATATCTATCAATAAACCAATAGGACCAAACTCTCCATAATGTTTTCTACCGAAATTATAGATACTTCCTATCAACTGATCGTTGAAACAATCTTTATATTCCTGTATTACTGTTTTCTTTTCTGCTTCAAATTCTTCTTTAGTCCAAAGTTTATTTTGCTCAACAAACCCATCTAATAATTTTTGTTGAAACTTAATAAGTTCTTCATCTAAACCTTTAAACCAAAATACTGTTTTTAAATTAGAAGTATAGGCATTAGTAACTATACCACTACTTCTCAATTCACAACGCAAATCATCATATGTTTTACACATAAGATGTTCCATCAAATGAGAGATTCCTCTATAACCTGGGAGTTCTGTTGCTCCACCATAAGGATATACTAAACCCATATAACTTATTCCTACTTTACTATCATAGTGTTTTACCATCATTCAACTCCTTTCCTTTAATTTTTCATGTTCACATATTTCTATATTATAATTACGCATGTTAAGATCTTTACGCATTACAATAACTTGTTTAACTTTTTCCATTATTTTTTCCTCTAAATATTTTCCTCAATGTTAAATTCCTATCTATCTTTGGTAATTTTTTCAATATCCATACTATAAAACTGAATATATACACAACAATCATAGTAATAGTAGTAAAAGGACCACATACTATTATCAATAATAATGGAGGAATTTCATTATTACCATCTATAAATTCACTAAACGGAATATCTAAAAATGATATTTTATTTACTATACTATAGACAACCATACCCAAAACAATACTAATAATAGGACAAACTATAAACCAAAAGCAAAGAGATATTAAAAACATCATTAATAGTGACATAGAGATTTCCTTATTAAAATGTGTGGAATTTTAATTCCACACATTTATTAAATATATGTTGATTTGAAATTAAATTTCAACTTCTTCTTCTTTAAGAACAAAATTGAACTTATTACCATCGACAACAATTTCGGTCTGATTTCTGCTGGAGAATTCTTCGAACCAAGATTTTCCCATGATGACAGCAAACTTAGTTTCCTGAATCTTAGTTCTCACTTCCTTCAACTGCTTATTCAGATCTTCCAGAGTAGTTTTGAACCATGCTTTCTTGATATCTTCATTGATCAAAGTACTCTTCGATTTCTCAAAGATCTTAATTCCTTCCTCAAGTAAAGATTCAACAGGAGTTCTTGTTTTGCCATTCTCAATCTTTTCCTGGACCTTTTTCACGGTAGGAAGAGAAGAGAGACCAGCAATTTTGATTTCAAAACTCTTTGCCATGTATTTGTCTTTTGCTTCTTCCTTTTCAACTGGAGGAGCAAACAAACCACCCTTTTCAACATCAACTCCATTTGCTGTCAGAAACTTAATCTGTTCTTCAGAGAATGTAGTAGATGTGATCTTATCTTCTCCACATTCCTGTTTCTTCAGATATTTCAGACTCTTTATCTTTGCCTTCAGACACTGTTCAGTGTAAACTGCTTTACAAAGTTCAGTTGCTGAAGTCTTTCCTGTTGCAATTGCTCTGTTGATAACAGGAAGTCTCGAAATATCAAGACCATATATCCCATCAGTAGAGAAGGTATCATCGACAACAACACCTTTATTCTTGAGGGTCATATAAGTCTTTTCTGATGTAGATACATAAAACTTCTTGACATGAACCCTACCATCCTTGATAAATGTATAATTTCTGAATACATAAACCGGATAGATATCTGCAAATCCATAGTTGGCAGGTTTCTTACCTTCAACAGAAAATAATTCAATTGTTCCATTGATCTTAGTTTGAACATTCAGATTCAATCTACTTGAATGCCAGACAAGAGTATTGAAGGGACACTTTGCTTTTTCATCTGCTTGGAACTTAGGATAACCATCTGCAACTTTACTAGGAACTCCAATCCTTTCATATGTAAAATCTTTATGATAAGGATAGAAAAAAGCAGTCTCATCTTCCATCAAAACATTCAGAAGATCAAAAGCACAGAATGCATCTGTCGGAGGAAGATAATTTTTATCTCTACCTGTTACAAATCTGGCAGAGATATCCTCAATGCAATTGTTCAGATCACGTTCAACAATACCATATTCATCAATGGTAAATGCATTTGTAACAGCATCAACCATTTTCTTATCACCAATCTTACCAATAATTTCCAAAGCAACATCAGTCTTAACCTGCTGAGTTAAAACTAATGCAGATGCATACATTGCTTTGCTGATAATATTATTCTTATCAGCAAAATCAATTGAATCAATTTCAACTTTATCCCAACTTTTTTTATTGGGAGTTTCTTTGGTGATATAGAATATGTTAGTACTCTTTCCTGACTGAGGATTGACATAAAGTTTTCCATCAGGATCAATGGAATAAATAATAACCCCTTGATCTGTTACAGAAAAGATCGCAAGTGGATTTTTAACCGGAGGATCGATTTCTTCTTTTGGTTCCTGACTTTCAGAAAGTTTCACCAATTTTGTAATACTGTTAGCATATTCAGAAATCATCGAACTATGAATCAACATAGCTCCAAGTTTTTCTGCCATCTGAGACATAAGTTCTTTGTTGTAGTAAGAACCATATCCAATAAACATTGCAGTACTGATACTCCCTTTGATATTCTGAATCGCCTGAAAAATATTTTCAAACTCTCTTTTGTAATTTGAAACTACAGGATAACCATCTGTAAAGAAACTCAATGAGAATACTTTGGACTCACTGGAGAGTTCCTTGATTACATTCTTTGTATCAGAAAGAATCTCAGAGAAACAAGTGCATCCTCTGGTAGTTGAATTCGCCTTGATTACCTTTTCCAGCATAGTATAGTCACTCTTATCGGTGATCTTGAATCCTTTAAGAATGAATTCAAAATCTCCTTCACTACTAAACCATCCCAACGATAATGTATCATTCTTAGGAAGTTTCTTTGAAAGATCAATCATTTGTTTTGTCAATTGATCCAACAATCCCCACATTGATCCAGATCTGTCATAAATCCAGATATGATTACAGGGTTCCTTCTTTGTTACTGTCTTCTTTACTTTGATTTCTTGATGAACAATATTCAATTCACCATTAATTGGAATGTAACTTATCATACACCTTTCTCCTTCATTTGTTGTAATTTTTTCATTGCTCTTTCTATAAAAAGTCCTCTATGTTCTATTTTACATACAATAATAAAAATTTTTTCAACTATAGATTTATTAAACAAAATAACATCACAAATATACCTTAATCTGCTATTGTTATTACCTTTATATAAAAGAGCAACCTTTTTATAATCTGTTGGTATTTTACATTGATTAATGTTTTTTACAAAATCATCAATGTGACTTGTTATTAAAATTTGGACTTTATAAAAATCATATTTGTAATTCACTTTTCAATTCCTTTATAAACTCAGGCCATATAATATCCATAAAGGATTGTAAACGACTATTTACATTAGTATAAACTGGAATAGTAGAAACATCTCCAAAATAAATATGATGTAATATTTCAGTTTCCTTATAATAAATTAAATCATAAAACTCATGTTGAGAGATACATCTTTTTATTTTATTGGCAATATTCCAACATTCTCTTGCATTCTCTGATGATATATCTTTACATCTTAACATACTTATTATTTCTTTTTTAATTGCTTTTTCTGTTGTCTCACTATCAAATTCTCTTTCTAATTCAATTCCAAGTTTATCTCTAATATATTGAGAATCACAATCAACTAAGAACTTTTTGAATGAATTTCCAAATGAATTTCCAAATGCTGACCAACAATAATTATAGTTACCATAATCAGATTGAATATTAAGAAACCCATCATCACTAATGTTTATTGATGCCCACCAGTAAGGATTATCTGATTTAAAATTATATGTTTCAGTTTGAGTTTTTTTTAATTTGACCATTTTATTCTCCTATATCATCATTAATAGCATCTCTTAAATATTCCACATAATGAGGATTCTGACACATCTCTTTACCTTTAGAATCACTTAATTTTGCTACAGGTCTACCATTTACTTCAACCAATTTTATTACATTCTGTAATGCTGGCACATTACAATCTGCAACCAAATTAGTTCCTACTCCAAAAGACACATTAATCTTTTCGTGATACTTTTTATAAAGTCTTAGTACTTCTTTAATTGTAAGATTATCCGAAAACACTATAAATTTAGTTTTGGGATCTATTCCTAACTTTTCATAATGTTTTATTAATAGATCGGCAACATCATCAGGAATACCAGAATCTTGTCGAATACCCTTGAATCTACTTGCCAGATCATAATCAAAATCCTTCAAGAATTTTTTAAATCCTAAAGTATCAGATAAAGCAATTGCAAGTTTTCCATTAGGATATTCTTTACACCAAATATCCAACATATACTTCTGACTATCGAGAGGATGAACAAATGCCTGACCTGCACAGATGAATTCATGTGCATGAGTACCAATAGGTTTAAGACCGAAATCCATTGCAAACCTTACATTGCTTGTTCCTATGATACAATCATGTGCAGATAAATAACTTATGACTTTTGAATGAAACTCATAACCAATTCTTCTACGAGTTCCAAAATCAATTACCTGTGGTATTTCACCAAATTCACATTTATAATTTTTTAACTTAATTATTTTATCATAAAGTCTCGAATATGCATTATCATAATCTACCTTTCCTCCAAGACTCTTGAAATAGATTTCCTGAACGATAGCAAGTACAGGAACCTCAAATAGAATAGTATCGACCCAATATCCTTCTATAGATATATCGAGTTTATTGTTAATAATAGAAACTGTAATATTTTCTCTATTAAATTTAAACCCTCTGAGGAAATGAACAAAACCATAATCGAAAACTTTACTTCTACCCAAAAAATTCAACTCATCTTCTGTAAAGTTAAGAGAACATAGATGATCTATTTCTGCTTCAATTTGATCTTTAAATGGAATCAGATCAATTCCTTCATTACGACATTTGAACTTATACTTTACCCAAGCGGTAGGGAAATGATGAAATACACACTGCATCATCGAATATTTATATATATCTTGATCTAATAAACTATTAATTATCATTTTCTTTTTTCCTTTCTTCTTTATATACCATCCAACCTTTATGATGTTTTCTTTCTCCAAAAATTATTTTATGTATATTTGATGCTGTTAAATTATGTTCTTCACAAAATTTTGTTAGTCCTTCATTTGTAATATAAATTTCTCCGTTTTGTACAAACTTACATCAAATTTCAAATCTTTCAATGGTTCAATTATCCATGTCACATGCATATATAACTCTTTCTTCAATGAATTCAGAATAGAAATCAGCAAACTTTTTAAACTTCTTCTCATCACCTACTACTTCAAATCTATGTTGCTTATTTACTTTAACTACATTTACAAAAACTGTTTTTTTAAAATATTTTCCATATTCAAAAGTATCATCGAAATGAATATCTATTCCTTCTTTATCGCAGAATTCTCCCTTACATTTAATCCATACATCACTATCAAACCAAGGATTATCTGGATCACTAAATCTCACGTTCTTTCCAATAGAAATCAAATAATCTGATACAGAAAAGAAATGAGAATATACTATTTCAAAATCTTTTAATATATTAACAACCTTATCAGTTTTCATCAATCCTGTAATAATATAAACATCATGACCAGCCTTAATAAGTTTATTACTGAGGATAGAGAAGAATTCGGGATTGTGATCAATCACTCCATGTATATCAAAACCAATTTTCATTATATTCTCATTTCAGGATTGTTTTTGATTTCACTTTCATTCTTAATGGGTTCTTTTTTTTGTAATTCAATATTTTTTCTATTCGTTTCAATTCGTTTCAGTTCTCTAAGAATAACTCGCTCTTTCATCCAATAAGGAGGGAAACACCACATCATTATAATACATAAAAAGGCACCAATCCATATCAACCAAAAATATTTAAGAAATCTATTCACATTCGAAAATTGATAAACAATTCCTATAATTATACTCAAAGTTGAAAAAATAATAAAATCTGGCATTTCTCCCCCTAAAAAGAATCAACATAAAATATAATAAATATTGAATTGAAAGTAAAGAAAAAGGAGAAGAATTTCTTCTCCTTTATTGATCAATTAAGAATCGAGTTTTACATTCTTAGCAACATTATCCAAATTTCCAGTAGTTCTATACTGTGTAGAAAGATCACATGAATAAAGAAATGCTGATTCTATACCTTTTGCTGTTGCATCATAAGAAGCCGCAAATGCTATACCCATAGATCCTGCTTCAGTAAAGGCATCCATATTTGCACCTATAAAAACAAACTCCCATGAGTATTTTGTTCTCTGATGTTCAATCATTTCCTTTATCTGTGTCTTTGAAAATTCTCTACTGGAATTTTCTTCACCATCTGTAATAATACAAACAAAAACTTTTGATGGTCTATCTTCTTCTTTTGTTTCACTGAGACGCTTACCTACTTTGTTTATAGTCTGACCTATAGCATCAAGCAATGCAGTAGATCCTCTTGGTTCCAATTTATATGGTTTCATTTCTTTGATGTCTATGTTTTCACATACAACATTAATTTGATTATCAAATTCAGTCAAAGTAATCCTTGCTTCTCCTTCAACCTCTTTCTGTTTCTTGATGAATTCATCAAATCCACCTTGAGCATCTTCTCTAATAGATGCCATAGAACCAGATCTGTCTACTATCAAAACTAACTCTGTTAAATTATCTTTCATGATAATCCTCCTTTAAATTAAGATTTTAATCTTTTTATTTAAAATTATACATATGGAATAAAATTAACCATGCTTTTGCACTAAACTTTACTCCACTATAAAATAATTCTTTAACTTCAGAATTATTTTTTAATAAAACTCCTATATCCTCCGAATCCTCATTATGTTTTGTGCTTATTTGTCCACTTGCTCTAACATATGCAATTGTTATAGATTCATTAGTCAATCCTGCAGAGTTATAAAGTGGTGGACTTATTTTAACAATTTCTACTAAATCCAATCCAGTTTCTTCTTTTAATTCACGAACAATCGCTTCTTCTATTGTTTCACCTTCATCAATTAAACCTGCAGGAAATCCATATTCATAATCTTGAAGTGGAACTCTATATTCTTTTATTAAAACTAATTTACTATTAAAAAATAATGAAGCATCCTCAACTAATGGCACAATCATTACAGCAGATATATTGTTTGTTCTTTCAACATGATACCATTTACCTTCACTACCATCTTTCTTTTGGTAAGAAGTCTCCATCATTTGAAGAAATGGAACTCTGTAGAGTTCTTTCTTAGATAAAATTTTAGACATTTTTACATCCTTTACATTTTATAATTATTACAGGTCTCTTCCAATCTTTTGCTGGTGGAGGAGGTGGAGGAGGTGGTGGTGGAACAAGTAATACATCTGGTATCTTTTTTGGTGCATTGGTTGTCATTATGTTATCCTCCTATTTATAGAAGGGTGACATCTCATATTCACCCTTCCTTTAATTTACTTATTAATTAGGTTGCAAACCTGCACTCGAAATAGGTATTGGTCCATAATGATTCTGTGGAACATATTGACCATTCCATTTATTAGCTTTAATCTTTTCGATTTCCAACTGACGTATCTTCAATTCAAGATCCATAGTTGCTCTGATAGATTCGTTATATTTTCTTATACCTTCTCCCTCAAGTGCTTTTGCTTCTGCTCTGAGTCTGGCAGATTCTTTCTCTCCTTCTGCTCTTGCAATCGCAGATAGTTTATCTGCCTCTGCCTGTTTAACTTCTTTCTGTACATTCTTTTCTGTTACCTGTAGAGATTGTTCTGCTTGTTTAACCTGCTGTGCAATATGCATAGTCTGTTGAATCTGTTTGTCAAATTCATCAGACCAATCATAGTTAAGCAACTTCAAGTCTACCAATTCAACAGGAAAATCTTTGATTTTGTTTTGTGTTGAATTGAATGTATTATTCCTTATTTTATTCTGATTCAAAGGAATATCAAAAATTTGGTGAGTACCAATTTCTGCTTTGAATGATTCGATGACAGAATTAATAACAACATTTTCAACTTTTTCCTTACCAAACTTATCCCACATTTTTACCAATTCATTCTGTTTGTATTTGTACATAATAACCATTTCAGCACCAATAGTCTGGTTATCTTTTGTAATAGCACCATCAGGTCCAACAGTTATCTTTGTAGTAATCTGAATAGGTCTGACAGTAATTATCTCAATGTTTTGAACCAAAGGAAATTTCATTGATAATCCGGGATTCAACTCTCTGTTCTCAATTTTTCCAAACGTAAATATGAGACCTTTACTTCCAGCAGGAATTGTCACAAACGGATTTACAATCATCAGTATTCCAAAAATCACCAAAGGTATTTTCAATTTTGAAATGAAAGGGGAAATAGGTTTTGGTGATGCTTTTTGGAGAAGACTCACAAGAAACAAAAACGTTAAAAGAATAACGCCAAGCATTGGTAGAAACATAAAACCTCCTACGAATAGTTAAAGGAAAAACAGTTATACTTCAGAATACAATTTTTTCTTGACAATGTAATCAAAAACTTTCTTATCCAGATGCTTTAATATAATATCTTCTTCAACATATCCGCAATAAAAATCTTGAATTAATTTACGAATTTTTGTTGACGAAGTATCGTTAATGTGTAAATCCTTCAGGAAAATATGTGGTTCCTTTTGGAACCAACACTCTTTATCTGGCAGTGAATATCCATCTCTTGGAATAACAACAAATGGTATTATATTTATTAATTTCTCCCACTCATACCATTTATCAATTTCCAAAGCACAATCAAGACCTATAATGTATTTCAAATCAAAATGATCTATTACATTCTCTATACCTTCTTGTTTTTTACATAAAAAAGAAATAGTATCATATGCTCTTCCATTAGTTTTATAATCTATTTCGTATTTAAAAAGACAAATATTTTTATTATGAGATATAGTAGTTTCAATCATTACACATCTATCATCTTCACTAATAAGTGACTTATTAAAATTATGTTTGTAACAAGGCATAATTGCTACAATATCAACAACTTTCAACTCTAAAAGTTTATCTGCAAGTTGAATATGTCCTAAATGAATAGGATTAAAAGATCCCCCCAATATTCCTATTGTTGTTTTTTTCATTTTATATCTTAGGTATCCTAACTTCCATCTTATCAAGATCTGCTTTCAATCCAGAAATAATAGCATCTATCATTGATATTAATGACATCATTTCAAGTTCTGGAGGAACAGATCTTCCTGACATAGATGCAAACAATTTTTTTGCTTTCAATAAACTATTAAGAGATATAGTTATCACTTTTGAAGTAATTACAAATCCTTCAGATTCTATTTTATCAACTAACTCTTTAAAATTAGTTTCTAATATATCAGGAGAATATTCTAATAATTTGTAATTACATTCTAAGCAAATTCTTTGTGCTATATCATCAAGATCATAACTATCCTTTAACTTATCTATTCTTTTTCTGTATTCTTCTTTTACCATTTCAAAAAAATTATCTCCACCAAACATATCACCAAACATTATACATTTTCCTTTTCTATAGATTTTAGACTTACTAAATCTGAAGTAGGATGATCTTCATCTTCATGATCGGAACATAAAGTATCAACATCATCCCAATTTGATCGATATGGTCCCAGTTCAAGTTTATCTTCTACTCTATATACAATCATACTTATTCAACTTATTTTTTTAAAAAATGTTGATTTTTATGTGAAATAAATGGCACGAATAAACGTGCCATACAATTTACTTCTTGAATAAATTTTCACGAGAAATATTGTAAGGATTATTTCTCTTGAACATAGAGTTCAAATGTCTCCTGAATACCGGATGAGTAGGATCTTTTACTCTGGTATTAACTACCCAGTCTTTCAAAACAGTATCAACTTCCTGATAACTATTCGCACCAAGCTGATCAAGATCACTATTGGTTATACCAAGACCATCTGTAGGAACAGCATCATAACAAAGTTTCAATGCTTCACCCTTACAAAATGTTTTAAATAATTCTTCCTTCTGAAACAATTTAATCAAATAATTTGTAAGTTCATATACCTCTGTTTTCCAAAGATTCTGAATCATCCCATAATCTCCAACATCACCATGTAATGTCCAGAAACCAAGGTTATATTCAGTAAGGTTATCTGTTGAAAGAACCATTCCTTTATAAGTGAATGCAAGATTGTACAAGTAAATCATTCTTGTCCTTGCTTTCAAATTACCACACTTAATCGACTCTCTCTTAGAATCGCCACAAGGAATCTCATTATCATATATAAAATCTCTAATATTTATGTAAAGTTCTTCTAGACTGACTTCTTTGAAATCATCACAGAATGCTTCCCCGACTTTTTTTGCTCTGTCAATTTCATCGGGTTTATTTGACATTATAGGAAGACTTCTTCCAATAAGAGGAATCTGAAATTTCTTACATACTGGTTCAGCAAGAGCACAACAAATAGCAGAATCGATACCACCAGAAACTCCAATAATCAAAGATTCAATTTCTGAATTTTCAATATAGGTAGATAAATGTTCACGAATATTTTTGAGAACTAATTCGCAATTCATGGTGGAGTACCTTTCTGGATTTGATGATAATGGGATTAAAAGGTTCCTCTTGAAGAGGAACCTTAGTCAATAACAATTAAAAATGAACCGGATTACTTTTTGTTTTTGCGCTGAACATCTTCCAATTTAATTTTCCAGAGGAAAAATTTTCCTATTTCTTCTGCAGGAAGACTTCCACAATTGTCCTTATTGATCTTAGATGTTTTGACTCCGTACCCCATACTCTTGGCAGACTGACGAATAGAAACAATCTGCTTCTGAGTAATGATCAGAGCCTGACCGGAAATTTTTCCATCAGATATTTTTGCAACCGGAATACTTTCAAGAAGATCACGATACTTTGACTTCTTCGGTGATCGCTTCATAGTTGATTCAGCATGAACAACCTTGATTGCTGTTGTCTGTGTTGATGTTGATGAATCAGTTGCAGTTGCTGTTGGAGTCACGGTTGCAGTTGTCTTTGTTGTCTTTCCTTTTGACCCTACTACTTCTGACATACAAACCCCCTTCAAAGAAGTGAAAAGTAAAATTAAAACAGTAACATTCAACATTAAAATATAAAAATAATTGATTTCTCAATCATTGTCAATATATTTTTTTGAAGATGGAATATGACTGATAAAAATATTAAGAATATAATTCCAAAACTTTCTATCAGATTCTCTCTTCGTCTTATCATTATAAGATACACTTACAACGTCATTTATATATTTTGATATTTGATTTAAAATCATTTTCAAAGGTAATTGACGTTTCAACATAACAATAATATATCCCAATTTACTTTTATTATCTGAATCTGGCATGATAGTATATGTTCTAAATAACTCTTCAATTAAATTCTTAACGTTCTCTATTGCTTCATTTTGATTCATCTCGATCACCTTTAATTCCATAGACAACATAAATATCTAAAAAAAGTTGAATTCTATATAAAACCATTATGTTGAATTAAAACATAATTATAGAATATATTATTTTCTTGAATAAAAAGCAAGTACTAAATGAAAAATATTTTCGTATTCTCTCCGATTAAATATTGAATACGTTTCTCATTCATAACGTAATCTTTTTCATACATTATAATAATATCAACACTTTTACTAAACGTAAACGGATTTATTTTACCTTCGGGGATAAAAACAGTTATCTTTCCTGCCAAATCTAAAATCGCACAATTTTTAATGTCGATTCCTGCCATTTACAAAATTTTCTCTTTGGATAGTTTAATTTTTATCTTCTACAAAAAAATCTTCATGGTTTTTATTGTAATGCAATACTCTACCTCCAGTAGACATATACCATCCATATATTGTAATAGATTCTTCAGTTCTAACTGAATGACATCCTGTTTTACTTTCTGGAATATATATTAACCTATGACAAGTTGGGCAAACATAAATTCTATTACTCTTCTTATTGTTACCGTTCAATTCTTTACTTACAATATGATGATAATCAATTTTATTACGATCATCAGTTTCATAATCACATATTTGACATTTATAAACCATATAGTAGAATCTCCTTGAAAAATTCTACTATTATTTATATT
>Ga0116188_1001135_pt1 | contig 23862 bp, 19 predicted proteins | sample AD_JPNTR2_MetaG_FD_89807 | JGI IMG/M metagenome (GOLD analysis project Ga0116188, IMG submission 89807) | Active sludge microbial communities of municipal wastewater-treating anaerobic digesters from Japan - AD_JPNTR2_MetaG | ecosystem: Engineered > Bioreactor > Anaerobic > Digestate | place...
GCTGATTTAAGGGCCGGTCGCTACAGTTTCCCGGTAGTTGTGAGAGCAGATGGTTTAGCCGCCGGAAAAGGGGTTTTCATTTGTCCGGATCTGGATTCCGCCCTCGCTGCTGTTGCTGCGGTCATGCGCGAGAGACAATTTGGCTCTTCGGGCGACCGCCTTGTCGTGGAGGAGTTTCTACAGGGTGAAGAAGCCTCGTTCATGGTCTTTTCCGACGGTCGCCGCTATATTCCGATGACGCCCTCCCAGGATCACAAAGCGGTCTTTGATGGGGATAAGGGTCCGAATACGGGAGGAATGGGTGCTTATTCGATAGACGCGATTCTCTCTCCCGATACCAGAGATCGGGTGCTCAAGGAGATCATCGAGCCGACGATTCGCGGTATGGAAGAAGAGGGGAAACCTTTTCGGGGAATACTTTACGCCGGGTTAATGCTCACACAATTCGGGCCCAAGGTGTTGGAGTTTAACGTTCGATTCGGAGACCCGGAGACTCAAGTGGTGCTGCCCCGTCTTCAAACCGACCTTCTCCCGGTACTTGCAGGAATCGCCGATGGCGATTTGAGCCAGGTTGAGGTGAAATGGAACGGGGACGCTGTTGTCTGCGTGGTGCTAGCCTCGCGTGGCTACCCCGGCGCGTATGAGAAGGGGAAGGAGATCACCGGACTGGAGATGGCGGCAGAAGCGCGCGACACCATGGTCTTTCACGCTGGTACTGCCAATAAGGATGGAAAGGTCGTGTCCAGCGGGGGGCGGGTCCTGGGGATCACTGCAAGGGCCCGATCTTTAGACGAAGCCATTGTGAAAGCTTACGAAGGAGTCAACAAGGTCTATTTCGAGGGGATGTACTACCGGCGGGATATCGCCGCGAAAGGCCTCAAAAACCGATACTACTAAAACGCCTGTTTCGCTTATGCAACCTCTGGTCGGAATCCTGATGGGCAGCAAGTCGGACGCCGAGATAATGAGCGAGGCGTCGAAGATCCTGGACCAATTCGACATTCCTCACGAGGCGCGAATCCTCTCGGCACATCGTTCTCCTCACGCGACACTTGAGTATGTCGAGACAGCCGCTTCGCGCGGAATAAAAGTCCTTATCGCCGGCGCCGGTGCTGCTGCGCATCTGGCGGGCTTTTTGGCGGCGCATACCGTTCTCCCTGTCATAGGGGTTCCTATCGATTCTTCGCCTCTGAAGGGGATGGATGCGCTCCTTGCTACTGTGCAAATGCCCCCTGGCGTTCCTGTCGGCTGCATGGCGATCGGTAAACCGGGCGCCCGTAACGCCGGCCTCTTTGCCGTGGCGATTCTGGCCCTCGGCAACCCGGATCTGGCTGAAAAGCTCAGGCAGTTTCGCAGCGAGATGGAGCAGGAGATCGTCCAATCGTCGATCGTCAGGCCGTGAAGCCAACCAGAGCCCAGAGGCGGCCGGTTTGACCTTCCCGCCGATAAGAGTAAAAAAGATCGGTTCGGCAAGCCGTGCACATACCGGAGCAGAGAATCCGCTCGATCCCTAACTCCTGAAGCTGTATCCGATTAGCTTCCACGATGTCCAGGTTGCGGCCGGCGACAATTCGGTTCAAGTCATGGCGGGCGTTTTGAAATTGCTCGATCACTTCGACACCCACTTCATAACAGCATTGCCCGATGCACGGGCCGATTGCCACGATCAGGTCGTCCGGAGCGGCCTGGTTGGCTCGCAGGAATTGTTCCAACGCCTTCTTGGTGATTCGATCCCGCGTTCCGCGCCATCCCGCATGGACGGCACAGACTGCGCGACCTTTGGGGTAAACGGCGATCAAGGGGGCACAATCGGCCGTCTTGATTATGGCGAAAAGCCCAGGGTGGGCAAAATAGACAGCATCTGCAGACTGAAGCGATCGAAGGCTACCACTGACACCGGTCCCGTCAATTGCAAGGACACGATCCGAATGAACCTGTTTCAATTGAACGACTTGAGTCGGCGAAATACCCAAGGTCGAAAGGAAAAGCGCCTTTTCGCGCGCGACTTCACCCGATCTGCCCGCATCTTTCACTAGAGTGTCCGTCACTCGAGTCGTAAAAGCATGCAGAAGGCCGGGGATCTCGTCCAGCTCCGAGAAGGCAAAAAAACGCGTCGATCCCAGGTCTTTCTCGTAGAACACCAGGAAAGGTTAGCACACGTTCATGATCATTGGAGTCGGGGTGGACATCGTAGAAATACGGAGAATTTCACAGGCCTTGACCGGCAGCCGAAGCATGCCGAAACGGGTTTTCACCGAGGAGGAAATCAACTATTGCGGCCGGCGCAAAACTCAATTCCAACACTATGCCGGGCGTTTTGCGGCCAAGGAAGCCACACTGAAGGCTCTTGGGACCGGATGGCAGGGAGGAATCCGCTGGACAGACGTTGAAGTTCGGGCGACCAACAACGGCAAGCCCGAACTGAGACTGTACGGAAAGGCCCGGGAGCTTTTCGAAGCATCCGGCGCCAAGCGGGCGCTTCTGTCCATCACCCATTCCAAGGAGTACGCGGTAGCCGTCGTGATACTGGAGGATTGACCCGCCGGTGTTTTTCGCGGAGGGCACGGCGGGGCCGGCGTCAACTTAGCACCTTCGTCGCTCGTATTATCAATGGGTGGCGCGGGTTGCGGGGGAGGTTGATGCCAGGCGAAAGCCGCGCACTCCGCCAAGAACGCCGGATAGTCTATTCCTTGACGATCCCTGACAGATCCTCGCCCGCCTCCCCGGTTATCGTCACATCGAGCATCCGGTTTGCGGGCGTGTCTTCCGGCAACAGGACTCGAAGATAATTCCCGGACAGCGCGACACGCTTCCCATCCTCCAAATCCGAGAGTGTCAGCACCCTCAACGACTTGCCCAGGAAACTGCGACGAAAAGCACGATTCTTGGCGGCGGAAACCTCTCGAAAGGCGCGGCTTCGGCGCCTGACCGTGTCCGCGTCCACGTGGTTGGGCATCACGGAAGACTCCGTCCCTGGGCGGTCACTGTAGGGAAAGCAGTGGATGTAGGTAAAGGGCATCTTCGAGACAAACTGAAGACTTTCCTCGTGGTCCCGTTCGTTTTCGCCCGGGAATCCGACGATGACGTCGGTTCCGATCCCGGCACCCGGAAGGCGCTCCCTGATCCTCTCCACGACGGCTGCAAACTTGCTCGTTTTGTAAGGTCGGCGCATCGCTTTCAAAATTCGGTCGCTTCCGCTTTGCAGACAGATGTGGAAATGGGGAGCGATCTTGTCCGTTTGGCTTGCCAAGTCGATGACCCGCCGGGACAACTCCATGGGCTCGAGGGAGCTGATGCGAATTTGAATCAACTCGGGAATCTCGACGATTTCGGCCAGAAGACGGTCGAGCGTATATCGGGGTTTGAGGTGAAATCCGTAGGTGCCGATGTGGATTCCGGTCAGTACGATTTCGTGGAACCCCATCCGAGCCAGGTCGCGAACCTGTTGCAGAACAAGCTCGGGAGGGACGCTGCGGCTCGGTCCCCGAACCGCTGGAATGATGCAATAGCTGCATTTCGCGTCGCACCCATCCTGGATCTTCACGAAGGGGCGGGTGCGTCCGCCAAGCTGAACTGCTCGACTTTCCCCGATAGTGCGCACCTGCGAGAAATCATCGCGGTAGATGGCGGCAATTTCTGAGTGACCGGTCGAGACAGAAGTGGCAGGGGATCGGGTGTTTGCGATCTCGACGAGTTGAGATCTATGAGTGTTGCCTATGACCGCATCGACACCGGGTATCCGGGCCAGGACGTGAGGCGCCCGTTGAGCGTAACAGCCGGTAACCAGCAGTCGAGCGCCGGGGTTCGTACGGCGCAGTTTGCGCGTCAGTTGCCGGACTTGCTGATCTGATCTGTGCGTGACGGTGCACGAATTAACAACAATGACGTCGGCGTCTTCAGAGCGCTCGGCTTCCTCGAATCCCTTGTCGAAAAAGCTGTCACGGATTGCGGCGCTGTCCGCCTGGTTGGTCCGGCATCCAAAGGTGGCGAGAAACAGCTTCTTAGGCACGGACTTCGGCCCCCTCCAGGTAAGCCAATTGGCCGCAGGCGGCCGCAATATCATCTCCGCGCGTTTTTCTCATGAACACCGCGATGCCCTCGTTTACCAGGATGTCACGAAACCGGTCCACGCGTTCTTCAGAAGGCCGCCGGTAGGGAAGTCCGGGGTTCGGGTTGTAAGGGATCAGGTTAACCTTTGGTCGAAAGCCACGAAACAACCGCACCAAAGCCCGCGCCTCTTCGTCAGAATCGTTGATTCCCGCTAAGAGCACATATTCGAACATGATGCGCCGGCGAGGTTCGATGGGAAACTCGCGGCAGGTTTTGAGCAGCTCCTCGAGTTTCCACTTCTTGTTAATCGGCATCAGCTCATCCCGGAGAGTATTCGAGGTGGCGTTGAGCGAGACGGCGATGTTTGGAAAAACCTCCTCATGATGCATTTTCCGAAGAGCCGGGACCACTCCGGAAGTGGACACGGTCACTTTGCGATGCGAGAGCGACATGCCCAGCGGGTCAGTCATCAAACGGAAAGCTTTCATGACGTTCTTGTAATTCTGGAGCGGCTCGCCCATGCCCATGAACACGATACTGAAAGAGCCCCGCTGGAGATTTCTCTCTCTGACGATAGCCATGACCTGGCCGAGAATCTCCGAGACTGTCAAGTTCCGTTTCAGTCCCATTTGCGCCGTCATGCAGAACCGGCATCCTATGTTGCATCCCACCTGAGAAGAGATGCACAGCGTGTCGCGATCCTGTTCGGGAATGAACACCGATTCGACAAACTCATTATCTTCCAGACGAAACAAGTACTTGACTGTTCCATCATTTGCCTCGGATCGTCGTACCGCCTCGGGTAAGGCCATCTGATAGGTATCGGCCAGGCGTCGGCGAAACGCTTTTGAAAGCTCGGTCATTTCCTGGAAGTCGAGCTGACCCCGTCGGTATATCTCATAGTAAAGCTGTTTGGCCCGAAACGGCTTTTCTCCCATCGACTCTACGACCTTGAGGATTTCGCCTTGATCCAGGCCTAGCAAATTGTTTTTCATACTCGGCTGGTACATTCTATGCTAGCGTGCGAATTTGTGTACTGGGAAGCGGGAGCAGCGGCAATTGTACCTTAGTGGCGACTTCCAAGGTCGCGGTTCTGACCGATCTCGGATTCGGCCCGCGTTCCCTTCTCCGACGGCTGCGTGCTGTCAAACTTGATGGCCTGAACATCGGTGCCATCTTCCTGACACATGGTCATTCCGACCACATCAGCGGAGTGGTCGCGATGGCAGCCGAACAGCAGATTCCGGTTTTTCTGACCCGGGGAACTCTACTCGAATTGGGCGGTTTGGATACACTTCCCCGAGTCGAAGTGCTTAGCCCCGGGGTCACCGTTAATATTGCCGATCTTTATGTAACACCTTTCGCCATCTCCCATGATGCGGCGGAGCCCGTAGGGTTTCGTTTTGAGGCCGAGGGCGTGTCGGGAGCGCTGGCGACCGATCTGGGAAAAATTACCTCCGAAGTCACGTGTCACCTCAACAAATGTGAGTGGCTGGTCCTCGAGTCCAATCACGATGAGGAACTGGTCCGGCTCGGATCCTACCCGTGGCCGCTGAAACAGCGCTTGCTTAGCCCTGTAGGCCACCTCTCGAACAGCGCGCTGGCAGAATTCCTGAGCAACGATTTTGATGCCCAGGCGCGCCATATCTTCCTCGCTCACCTGAGCCGAAACAACAACACTCCGTCGCTGGCGATGGAAACGGCTGAAGACGCGCTTGGCAAGCGATCAGACGGAAAGATCGACGGTATTGCCGTGCACTTGACTGATCAAATGAAACCGTCGATAGTCTTAGATCTATGATCGCTCGATACACACTTCCTGAGATGGCCGACGTCTGGTCGGACGAAAACCGGTTCCGAAAATGGTTGGAAGTAGAAATAGCCGTCTGTGAAGTACTTGCGGAGCTGGGTTGGATTCCCGCCGAGGCAGTCGAGAAAATCAAAACTAAGGCCGATTTTTCTGTCGAGCGGATCAACGAGATCGAAGAGATTACCCGGCATGATGTGATTGCTTTCACGACCGCTGTAGCCGAAAAGGTCGGTCCTGAATCGCGATTCATACATTTCGGTCTGACCTCGACCGACGTTGTGGACACAGCGCAGGCGTTGCAAATCAGGCAAGCCTCGAACTTGATCGAAGCCCGCCTCCTGGAGCTTATTCAAACGTTGAAGGATCAGGCTTTGCGCTACAAGAAGACGCCGATCATTGGGCGCACTCACGGGATACACGCCGAGCCTGTCACACTGGGGTTCAAATTTGCTGTCTGGTACTCGGAAATGGGGCGGAACCTGGAGCGCTTTCGGGAAGCCCGCAAGCGACTTGAGGTCGGCAAACTGAGCGGTCCGGTCGGCGTTTTTTCTCATTTGCCGCCCGAAGTCGAAGAAAAGGTGTGCCAGAGACTTGGGATCGCCCATGCGGCGGTTTCGACCCAGACGCTGCAGCGTGACCGACACGCCGAGTATTTGTGTGTGTTGGCTATCCTGGGGTCGACCTACGATAAAATAGTGACAGAGATACGGCATTTGCAGCGGACGGAGGTGCGTGAGGCGGCTGAACCATTTGGACGAGGCCAGAAGGGAAGTTCGGCCATGCCTCACAAGCGCAACCCGGTTACTTGCGAGCAGATCAGCGGCCTCGCTCGGCTCTTGAGGTCGAATTCAATTGCCGCCCTTGAAAATGTACCCTTGTGGCATGAGCGGGACATTTCACACTCATCGGTCGAGCGGGTAATTCTGCCGGACAGCACCATTCTCGTTCACTACCTCACGACGAAGCTGACCCGAATCATCCGGGAACTCGTGGTTGACGAGAACCAGATGAAAGCCAACCTCGAGTTGACGGGAGGACTTATTTATTCCGGCACGCTGCTGCTTGAGTTGACTAAGAAGGGGGTGCTGCGGGAAGACGCGTATCGATGGGTACAGAGAAATTCGATGCGTGTCTGGGACGAGGGCGCCGATTTTCAGTCGTTGATCCTCGAAGACCCCGATATCCGAACTTATCTGTCCGAAGAAGAAGTGCGCCAGGCCTTTAGTCTGGACAACAAATTACGCCATGTGGACGCCATTTTCCGGCGAGTGTTTGGCGGTTAACTCCTTATGAATCCGCTGTTTCCCACGCGCGAAACGCTTGGCGTTAACACTGATCTCTATGAACTGACAATGGCCGCGGCCTACCTGCAGGCCGGCGTTGCCGAGAGACGCGCCACCTTTGAGCTTTTCACACGCCGCCTCCCGGCTAATCGGTCTTTCCTTGTGGCGGCTGGATTGGAGCAAGCGCTTCACTATGTCCTTAACGTGACTTTCTCCGGAGAGACGGTTGAGTACCTGCAATCGCTTCCGCCTTTTCGAAACGTCGATCGGCGTTTCTTTGATTACCTGGCGAATTTCCGCTTCACCGGAGACGTCTACGGGATGCGGGAGGGGACGATCTGTTTTGGGCAAGAGCCGCTTCTGCAAGTATCTGGCCCGATTATTGAGGCCCAGATTCTCGAGACACTCCTGATAAACGTGTTGAATTTCCAGACAGCAGTTGCTTCAAAGGCCAGTCGTATCGTTCTGGCCGCGCGCGGGCGCTCAGTGGTGGACTTCGGAAGTCGCCGGGCACATAGCCCTCAGGCGGGAGTGTATGCTGCAAGAGCTGCGTATATAGGCGGATGCGATGGAGCGAGTAACGTGCTGGCAGGTTTCGAAATGGGCATTCCGGTCTTTGGGACCATGGCTCACTCCTTCGTTCAGTTCTTTGAAAGCGAAGCCGACGCCTTTGCCCATTATCAAGCCGTTTTCCCTGAATCCACGATTCTCCTGATAGACACTTACGACCCTCTTGAAGGCTTGGAGAACGCAATAAAGCAGGGCGGCAAAATCAGAGGCGTCCGGCTGGATAGTGGCGATATTCAACAGCTGGCCTTCAAGGTGCGCGAACTTCTGAACCGGCACAACCGAGCGGACGTCAGAGTAGTAGCGAGCGGCGACCTTGACGAGCAGAAGATTGATGCCCTGATACGGGCCGGAACCCCAATCGATTCTTTCGGCGTGGGGACACACCTTGTGGTCTCGGGCGACGCTCCCTCCTGCGACATGGTTTATAAGCTGGTCGAGGTGTTCGAGGGTGGAACGCCGGCGCCGCGAATGAAAACCAGCCAGGCCAAGATGACTACCCCGTTCAGGAAGCAGGTCTATCGAAAGCGAACCGGGACAGGATTTCAGGCTGACCTGATTTGTCGTTATGACGAGGATCCGCCGGTCGCACCGGAAGGTGACTATCTGCCGCTGCTCGAGCTATACATCAAGGATGGGAAACCGTGCCGAGTGTTGCCGGATGTGCACGCTATCCGGGCGTACGCCCAAGAGCAGCTGGCCTTGCTGCCAGCTCAGTACAAGCTTCTCTTTTCCGCTGAGAATTACCCGGTCGAGTTCAGCCAGGAGCTGATCAAAGCGCGGGAGAGGTTCCGGGGATAGTCCGAAAGAACACTGAATTGTCTCGAAGCGTCTGACCTGCGGTTGCTATCGCTACCTCTGGGGCGGCTGTTTCAGGTACTTGCGTGACATCTCGAAACTGAGGAATGAAACGATCAGGGACGAAACGACCAGCAAAGACGCATCCGAGAAGCTTCCCCGGGACAGCCTCATAAGTATCACTCCGACAAAGCCGAGGGCGTGGCAAAACCGGATTCCCCAGACCCTGAGATTGGACCCGAAGGGATAACGGATTATCACGAGTACGAAACCGGCTGAGGCCATGGTGAAGAAGAATAGCGATCCCAAAGCTAGGACTTGTTCCCACATGCTGCGGCGTTCCCTGTGGATGACACAACAGACACATCGGGCTAATCCAGAAGGCTCATTCGACTTGGAACTGCCGGCAGATTACCCCTGCCTCTTGGAACAGTCTAAAGGATGCCTCGTTCAACGGGTAGTCTACGTTGTAGATGACCTCTCGAATGCCTGCGTTAATTATCATCTTGGTGCACATCAGGCAAGGAGCGAAAGTCGTGTACAGAGTGGCATCTTTAACGCTGACCCCGTGGTAGGCGGCTTGAACTATTGCGTTCTCTTCACCATGCGAGCAAAGACACTCCTCCAGCCGGGTTCCGCTATCGGCCATTTCGTTGCAGCGTGGACATCCTCCTTCGTAGCAGTTGCGCGTCCCCCTTGGAGTACCGTTGTAGCCTGTTGAAATCACCCGTCGGTCCCGAACGATAATCGCCGCGACCTTTCTCTTTATACAATTACTTCGCAATGAGGCAACCTTGGCGAGCCTCATGAAATACTCGTCCCAACATGGACGATCCAGTTTGCCGGAGAGTTGGGCGAGTAATTCCTGGACTTTCTGCCCCAGATCCTCGACGCTTCCCTCGTTCGACAGTTTGACGTCCGCAAGACTTTCTGTGGCTTCCAGTTGCTGGTGCTCGGATTGTTCGTTGGCAGCCTCCCGTTGTTCGGTGAGGAGGAATTCCTCATAAGTGGCGGGATCCTTCTCACGCCCGCGGGCTTTAATGCGCATGAAACGCACCTCGGCAGGGGCGACGACGGCGATAAGATGAAACCGGGAAGATGCCCTGAAAACGCTGACTTCGTCGGGGTGCCGGAACGAATCGATGACATAATTCTTGTCAAATTGCAGCCGGTTGAAAATCTGCTGAGCCAGGTAACCGCTTCCGTTCCGTTTGCGAAGCTCGTTCCCTACCTCGGTAAGCCGTTCCCGGGTGATCTCCTCACCGCGTCGGACGACCTCTTCACGAATCACATCCGAAAGCGAGTAATAATAGAAGCCCTTGGATTTCAGGTAATCCGCCACTACACCTTTTCCAGCCCCGTTTCTGCCCGTAAGCCCCAGAATCATCGTTCCCTTTATAACACATTGACCAGGAACAGGCGGCCCGATTTCAGTGTGCTATATTGACTTCAATGACCTCCTCAACTATCGACTTCATGAAGCTGGATGAACTACTTACGGACGAGGAGAGGCTGGTGCGCGATAGCGTGCGCGCCTTCGTCGATCGGGACGTGCTGCCGATCATCGAGGAACACTATCAGGCGGGTCGTTTCCCGGTGCAGTTAGTAAAGACGATGGGCGAGCTTGGTTTCTTTGGCGCCAACCTTGAGGGATACGGCTGTGCGGGGCTGAATAACATCGCCTATGGCTTAATCATGCAGGAACTGGAGCGAGGCGACAGCGGGCTGCGCAGCTTTGCCTCGGTGCAGGGTGCCCTGGTTATGTATCCGATCTACAGCTTCGGAAGTGACGACCAGAAGAACCGTTGGTTGCCACGGCTTCAATCCGGGCAGGCGATCGGTTGCTTCGGTCTCACCGAGCCCGATTTCGGTTCCAATCCGGCCGGCATGCGCACGCGAGCACGGAGAGAGGGCGATTGCTATGTCTTGAACGGTTCGAAAGCCTGGATTACGAACGGGACGCTAGCCGATGTCGCGGTTGTCTGGGCAAAGTGCGAAGACGAGCGGATCCGTGGTTTTCTGGTGGAAAAGGGAACTGCCGGTTTCGAGGCTCGCGACTATCACAATAAACATTCCCTGCGGGCATCGGTTACTTCCGAGCTGTTCTTTGATGATTGCCGAATTCCCGCGAGCAATCTTCTCCCCGGCACGGAGGGGCTCAAAAACGCACTTATGTGCCTCAGCCAGGCCCGTTATGGCATTGCCTGGGGCGCCATTGGGAGTGCCATGGCCTCCTTTGAAACCGCCCGGCGCTGGGCGCTGGAAAGAAAACAGTTTGGGGACAAGCCCATTGCGTCACACCAGATTGTCCAGGAAAAGCTGGTCAACATGTTGACAGAAATTACAAAAGCGCAGCTTCTTGCCTATCGACTGGGGCAGTTGAAGGACGCCGGCACGGTCAGGCCTGAGCAAATATCGATGGCCAAGCGGAATAATGTCGCAATCGCGCTGCAAGCCGCGCGCGTGGCACGAGACATCCTGGGTGCAAATGGTATTCTCAGCGATTACCCGGTCTTCCGCCACATGGCCAACCTGGAATCGGTGTATACCTACGAGGGGACGCACGACATCCATACTTTGATCCTCGGGCAAAGCATTACAGGAATTTCCGCCTTTGACTAAGCCCTCAGGGCAACACCAGTCGACGCTTTGCCCGACTGCTTCTCTAAGGTCGAAAGTCTGTACAAACATATGTTCGGGGGAACTATGACGGAACCGATGCTTTGGCGGAGGATCGACAGGCCGGGACATGAATCCGCCCGTCTCCTGACACTTGACACCGAACACCGCTTGCTTGGAAGCGCAGTGTTCGTCTACGAAAACCAAGCTTGTCGCTTGGATTACACGATCACCTGTGATCAGGCATGGGCAACGGTGTCGGCGTCAATCAAGGGTTGGGTCGGAAATCGAGTCATTGAGTCCGAAATTGTCGTGGATGGAGCGCGCATTTGGCGGTTAAACGGACAGGAGGTCCAGGACCTGGTTGGGTGTTGTGATATAGATCTGAATTTCAGCCCGGCGACCAACACGCTGCCGATACGCCGGCTGAGCCTCGAGCCCGGTGGCCGAGCGGAATTACGCGCTGCTTGGCTGCGTTTCCCGGATTTCACTCTTGAACCCCTGGAACAGGTGTACCAGCGAGCGTCCGCTGAAGTGTATCGCTACGAAAGCGGCGGAGGAAAATTCGTTGCTTGGCTTAAAGTCAACGAGGACGGATTTGTTACAGACTACCCTGGGTTCTGGCGGGCGGAAGTGTAGCGTTGTCCACATCACCCGACCACGTACGGGATCGTTTGCGGGCCTTGGGGGAGCACGCAGATTGACGCACCTCGGCCATACTTCGGGATCAGACTAGCCAGCGTGTTTTCTACGGACCTGCACGGACAAAGCAGAGCCGCCGCAATCTGGGCATCGGTCAGGTGATCGGAGTAGACAAAGACGTCCGCCTTCAGCTGAATTTGGGCTTGAATCTGCGCCTGCCACTGGTCCTGCTTCAAAAACCCTGGTCTAGAGATCATCTCCAGCACGCCCTGCGGACTGCCGCCTGCTATCAAAAGCTCGCGGTAAAGCCCGTGATCAGGTATGCCGTCCCAACACTCCGAAGCAGCCAGGATTGTCCCTCCTTTTTTGACGATCTGTGCAGCTGCGCTCATCCCTTTGACCGTCTGATAGAGATTCAAGTCGAGCGGATAACCGGAATTTGTGGTGACAACGATGTCGAACTCTTCGGGAACGGCGACCATGGCGGTCTCCTTCGCGAAGGCACATCCCGCCTCGCAAGCGCGCTGCCAATCGCCCGCGAAAACCCCGGTAATCCGTTTTTGGCTGTCAAGGGTGACGTTAAGTAAGAACGTCGGGTTGAGCCAGGAAGCCGCCTCTTGGATCTCTTCCCAGATCGGGTTGCCCCTTGTGATCCCCCAAGTCGCCTTTGGCGACCCGATCATTCTGGCATCATGATTGCCGAGGATAGTCTGGAGTCCGGCCATACCGGGCATGACAGCCTTGCCACCTCCCGAAAAACCGGCGAAGAAGTGTGGCTCGATGAAGCCAGTCAGGATTTTTACATCGCACTCGACAAGATCTCGATTGAGCCAGACCTCATGACCCTCGGTGGTCGTTCCAAGCCGAACCTGGGTGGATGGATCAAAGGCCGAGTTCTGAACAATGCGATAGCGTTCGACGAGTTCGGAACCAAGCATCTCTCGCAGCTCGGCAGGCGTCTGGGGTCGATGCGTGCCTAAGCCATTAAACAGGGTGATATTACCTTCCGAGACATGGGAAAGCTCACGGAGGATAGCCGGGATCATCAGGTGATTTGGGGCCGGACGAGTGATGTCGCTAAAAACGATCCCCACGCGGTCAGTGGATTTGACTATCTGGCGAAGCGGCGGAGCTGCAAGGGGATTTAAGAGGGCATCTTCAAGCGCCTTTTTTGGATCTGGAAGTGGTGGCGGGTGTTTCGGCTCGACGACCGATACGTTCCAACGGTCATTCAAATCGACCTCAAGCCCCTGCTTTCCGTACGCGAGGTGGATTCTCATATCGCCATTATAAGTTCGGCCCAGTCGAGTCTTCACTTTTTTCGGCGAAACAGAGAAGCGCTTTTCAGCGGAGCGTCAGCGGACGGGGAGCCACCCGGCCGTGCTCGGGAGCTAACCTTTAGATGCCGTCCTTGCGGCCGGCGGCAGCTGAGTGACGCGCCTTTATTGTGGCCGGATTCTCCAGAGTCCGCCACCGTGCCGTTAGTAGGATCGATGTTGCTTGAAGAGTCCGGGCAGAGTCTTGGGGACAGTCCCTTAGGGTCTTAGGGACAGTCCCTGACCCCGATGACCAGCAGTTGTTGACATAGCGTGACTCGAACATGAGTGACGTGAGGGGTCGAACTTGTGTGCAACAGGTTGAGGCGAGGCGCGGCGGTTGAGTGACTGGCCGTCTTGTGGCGAGTTGTATCGAAACCGTGCGCCACGCCTCAGCCGCTCGGACCGCTTATGCCTCCCCGTCGAGCGCGGGCCAGAAGAGCACGGGGTTTCGATACAGCGCGCTAGAAGACAGCGCGCCACTCAACCGCCGTGCTCCCCCGGCCCACTTGGGGCTCGGAGCTTCGCCGGTATTCGTACATCTTCGCGTCTGCTGCCCTGCTCCGTTTCGTCCTGTTTGTTAGCTCGGCGCCACTGTGAAATTATCCCTTCGCCCTTGCGTCTCTTGCGACCGTCTTGCGACCCTTTCACGTTTTCCTTGTATACTTGACACCGTTTGCGACGATGCTAAGAGTTTTCAGAATCTTTCCGATACTCGCCCTGGCAGTGTTCTGGACTCTTTCGACCAGGCACCTTGATTTACCCGGTCCATACGAAGATGAAGTGCTCCTGACGATCCCGGCCATACACTTAATTACCGGCAAGCCGGACGGACCGTTTGGGCTTCATAAAAACTGGAAAATCGGCGGTCGCTACATTGCTCTCCTCAACCAGGATTACCTGACCTATCTGAAGTCATACACCTTTATCCCAGCTTTCCTTCTAAACGGCATAAATCTCAAATCGGTGCGTTTGACCGGGATCGTCATTGCCGGCGTGGCCCTCCTTTTCGGCTTTTATTTCATGAAAGGTTTTGCGGGACTGTTTCCGGCAGTCATTGGCACAGTCCTCTTAATGACCGATCTCAGTTACATCTTTCATAACCGCCATGACTGGGGCCCGGTCTCCCTGATGTTCCTTTTTAAACTGAGTGCCCTTTACTTCTTACTGAAGTGGTGGCGTACCGATCGCTGGATGTACTTTGTCGTCGGGACCGCCTGTCTAGGTCTCGGCGTTTTGGACAAGGCCAACTTTGCCTGGTTTTTGTTTGCGGGCTTCTTGGCTTTTGTACTGACTTGTGGACTTCCCCGTGACCGCTGGCGTGCGAAGCACGTGGTGATCCTGGTGATTTTCATGCTTGCCGGCAGTTTTTTTTACATTGACCGGAACGTCTTCTCGCGCGGCCGCTTGTTCACGCTGATGAAAGGCGATACCAAGGGGTGGGAGAAGTTTGAACCTGGCGCGCTTTATCAAAGGGCCCGTTATCACCTCAACCTGTTGAACAACACACTGGACGGGAGGGTTTTCTACCGTTTCTCAACGGGCCAGGAACTGCCGACACCGTCGCTCTTTCCCTGGCTTTTCTGGCTCTCGGTGCCGTTCTGGGTGCTGTTCGGAAGGGGCCGACCAGCCAAGTTCATGTTTCTGCTGAACGTCTTCACGTTTGTGGCATTCGTCCTGACGCCTCAGGCGGGCGGCTCTCATCACACCATGGCGATCTATCCTTTCCCCCACTACTTCGCCGCAATTGTTCTAAGCCAGCTTCACGAGCGCTTCGGCCGCACCCCGCGTCGGCTGCTGGTTGCCAGCGGAGTCGTTACCGTCATAATCGTTGCCGTCTCCGTCTCGAACCTTTACGGAATCAACATTCACTATGCCGCCTACCAGGCCGGAAAGACGAGCAAGCGGTGGACCGAGCAGATATACCCGCTCGTTGATTACCTGCGGGCGAACAAAGACCGGCCGGCACACGTCTACGATTGGGGGATTCGGCATAACGTTCTTTTCCTGACTGAAGGTGAGATTGAACTGGGCGAACCCTACTGGTCAGCCATGTTTGACCCAGATTTCGAGGCTCGGTTCGAGCGGACGTTTCCTGAACCTGGAGTCTCTTACGTGCTTCACACCGAGGAGGCAACCTTCATGGGGGTTGCTAGGGATTGGTTCATGGCACGGGCCAAGCCGAAGCTGGAGGCTGGAGAACTTAGAGAGCGATTGATCGGCGACGGGTCCCAGTTCGTGGTTTACGAGACAGTCTCACTTCCACGGAGCAAATAAGTGATTGCCGGCGATCGAATCACGATTTGGATAAGAACCGCTGGAAAAGGGTTCAGAACCCGAACCGCCTGCATTCTGATCCTCCTTTTCACCGTTCTTGGCTTTCATTGGCAGCTGGTCATTGGCGTCGCTCGCGTCCCTTTCGATTTTGAGGGTTATCACTACCCGCTCCTTTACCAGATCTTCCGCAACCTGGAACAGGGCGTTCTGACTCTGTGGGACAACACCAGCTACTCGGGAATGCCCTTTGTCCATAACGTCAACGCGGCTACCTATTACCCGGTCCATCTGGTGTTTCTGGGAACGCTGGCGCTGCTCGGTGTTGACTTTGCTCTCCGCCTCATGCAGTTGCTGGCCTGCTTCCATTATTGGCTCGCCTCGGTCGGGATGTTCCTTCTACTCGAGAGTTTCGGCTTTCGACGCTCCTTTGCGTTGGTAGGAGGAGTGCTTTTCGCCTGTAACGGTTTTCTGCTGGCTCAAGCCCAGCATCTGGGCCTGGTTGAAACCGTCGCCTGGATGCCTTTCGCCTTTCTTCTGGCGAAAAAGGGAGTGGAATCGGGGCGCTGGATTTACTTTCACCTGCTCAGCTGTGTGCTGGCAATCATGGTGTTTATTGGTTTCCTCCCCGAACTGTTGAGCTTTCTTATTGTGTTCGTCCTGTTTGCCCTGTGGTTGATCGTCGCTTCCTCGCCTCGCAGAATTAAGGCCCTTATTCAGTTCGGGGTTGCGGCCGGCATGGCCCTAGCCCTTTCAGCCATCGTGATTCTGCCGGGCCTCGAGTACGCAGGGTACGCTATCGACCTTGACAGACACGGAAGCATGACAACGATTCCGCTCCTCACCGCACTGATCCCGGACTTCTTTGGCGCCACGTCACATGAGGAATACTGGGGTCCGATCGACTCGACTCTCCACTACTTTTATCCTGGGTTGCTGGTCCCCATTTTTCTGCCTTTCGGGATCGCGAGTCGACGCAAGGATCTCCGTTTTTTCCAGATCTTACTGCCGTTGGCTTTTCTCCTGGTTTTTTATCCTACTGCCGAGTATTTGCGGGTGCCGTTTCAGGCTCTCCCGCTGGTCGGTCGTCTCTTCAGGCCCGTCAATATGTTGATTTACGTGCCTTTTGCGGCGATTGTCCTTTCGCTGGCAGGCTTGGAAAGCGTTAAAAAGGGCTGGCGAGCAGCGATCTCCGTGGTGGGTTGGCTGCTCGTGGTTCTCGCGCTCTGCTATTACGCGACTGTGGTCTACGATCGAAGCGTAATCGGGCCGGCGACCGTTCCGATTTTTCTCCTTCTCAGCGTGGGGTTGGCAGCCCTTCTCCTGCGGACTCGATGGAAGCCCGTTGTTATTGCAGTTTTAGTCGCGGAAGTCCTGTGGCTTAATTCGGGAAGATTTTTTGCGGCCTATCCTGGAAACCCCAATTCGATCGGCCGGGATTATGTCAACTACACGAACCATGAACTGATCCGTTACTTTCAATCAGATCCTGACCTGTTTCGGATCTCGGTCGATCAGCAAAATCTGGGCGGCCCATGGAATAGCGGGTTTCGGGTGTGGGGACTGGAGTCGATTAACGGATTCGATCCGCTGATCAGCAGGCAATATGTGGATTTTCTGAAACAGCACGGCCTCACGTGGAAGACAAATCGCACCTTTCATCTTGGCGACTATGACTCAGAAGTGGGTTTCCGGCTGCTGAATGTGAAGTATTACCTGACTATTCGCGAGATCACGCCTCCTCATCCTGACTTCGAAAAAGTGATGGACGGCTGGTACCGCGTCTATCGCTACCGCAAGTTCACACCGCGTTACCTGCTTCTTCCCGAAGTGGAACCTGTCGAAAACATTTCAATTGATCATCTCAGGGAGGCCAAGCCGGTTCGTTTGTTGACTTACAAGACGAACAGCCGTCAGCTTGAGGTCGATTCGGGGGACCGGCCGTCGTTTCTGTTTATCGGCGAGATGAACTTCACGGGTTGGAAGGCGCAGGTCGACGGTCAGGAGGCCAAGCTTGTCCCTGTGAACAAGATCTTCCTAGGACTGCCCATCCAGCCGGGCAAACACCAGGTTGAACTAATCTTTTCTCCACGGTCGTTTTGGTGGGGAGCGGGGATCAGCTTAACGGCGGTGGCAGGAATATTCCTCTTGTTGATTCTCGGCCAAACCAGAGCATCAGCCTATGATTCGATAAAATCTGGCGTTTTTGCCAATCGATAGATCTCGTCTTGGAAACGCTGCATCAGGCTCTCCTTTTCCGAAGCCGGCAGGAAGGCGGCGCTAATCCCCTGCAGTACAATTACGTGTAAATCGTCTCTTCTCAAAGAGAAGTATTTGACCGCCTTTACGTACTCCTCGGTTAGCGAGGTCTCGAAGATTCCGGGATCGTCGGTATTCAGTGTGACCGGGACGCCTCTTTTTCGCAGGAGAGTGATCGGATGATTGGAAATCGGTGCCCAGGCGCCCGTTTTGACGTTACTTGTAAGGCACACATCCAAAGCAATGGCATGGTTGCGCAGGTATTCCATCAAGCGGGGATCGCGAGCGGCCTGAATCCCATGGCCGATTCGATTTGCGCCCAACAGGGTCAAGGCATCCCAGATCTGATCAGGTCCCCCGATTTCGCCGGCGTGGGTGTGAATATAAAGTCCGTTCGCCTTGGCCCAATGGAATACTTGTTCGTATTCCTTCATCGGAACAGAAGTTTCGTCCCCTCCCAGGCCGATCCCGACGATGCCGCGATCACGATATCGGAAGGCTAGGTCTGCGGTCTTTTGCGCGGATTCCGGCCCAAATTGCCGCACGCAATCGAGAATCCAGCGAATAATCACATCTCCCTGCTTTTCCAGCTCGGCACTGCGGTCAAGAAGAGCCGCCAATGTGGCCTCGCCGTCCAGACCGGCTTGCCAGAGGATAGCTGGCGAAGTGATCAATTCGACGTAGCGGATATTCTCCCGCCGCCAGTAGTCAGCTAGCGCTTCCAGAACGAGCAGGTAGTCCTCCGGTTCCCTCAAATGCGCGCAGATAGTCCTGTAGGTTCGGAGGAATCCGGAGAAGTCCTCGAACCGGAAAAGAGTGGCGGCAATCTGCTCGGGCGATAGATCTCGATACTCGGTGTTGTATTTCCTGCTCAGGGTTTGGAGCAAGACGCCGTCGACCGATCCCTCCAGATGCAGATGGAGCTCGGCTTTAGGCAATTGTCGAATGTAGGTGGCCGATATCATTTTGAGTGTCTTCGCGACGAAGGCAACTGCAACCGAAGGCCCTCCACCGGGCGGTTTCCCTTAACCCAACAGCTGCAACTCGCGAAGGTGACTGACCGTTTCCTCCGAAATGAAGTTTTCGTAGGTCTTGAGTTCTCTGTCTGCGGGCGTTCGTTTACGCATTTCGTCCCAACACATGGGCGAGACGAATATCAAATCAGCTTCCCGGATGATCTCTTCAATCAGGTCCTGCCGGTTAAGCGGTGCAATCCAGAATTTTTTCTGCGTGGATGGATGAAAGATATTCATAAAGACATCCCAGGAAGCGTGCATAGTCTTCTCGTCCTTGATGACGATAGCAATATTGCGGTTCTTCGCGTTCGCCAGCACTTCCTGATAGATGGCATGACTGGGCTTGATCTCAAGGAGTGGTCGCCTCACACGGCTGGCCAGGACGGCGACCTGCTCCATGTGCCAACTGGTCGTCAAAATATACTCGACATCCCGCAACTGCTCTTGCGCGGTCTCCGAATCAATCCGGTTCAGCGAGAGCGGCACGACATCAGCCTTAAGTCGTTCTTTCAGCTCTCGTGAGAAGACCAGGGCCTCCTCCTCATCGTCGACTACGGCCAAACGCAGTTTTCGCAAATTGTTCCCGGTAACGAAACCGTCCAGAAGGTGAACCAGACGGGACGGCGGGACACCGAGTTGCCGGGCTTTCTCCACGGTATCGGAGAGCAGCCGAAAGATAGCTCGGCGGCGCATTTTGTCGTAGGTGTTTTCGCCGCTCCGTTCCTGGAGAAATGCTCCGCTTCCCTTGATAATCTCGATGTACTTCTCCTGGGCCAACCGCTGGTAGATGTTCCGAATGGTCTTGTAGTTGACATCCAAGGCTTCTGCCAGCTCACGGATCGATGGCAGCTTGTCGCCCGGGTTGATCTTTCCGCAGTAGATCGCGGAAAGAAGTTGTCCCTTGATTTGCTCGTAGTAACTGAGCTGCACGCCCTTGTCGAGGTTAAATCGAATCATTCATTCCCGCTCTCTCGCCGTCTCTTGAAGTCTAGAAGGGACAGGGATAGTAGCCGGCGGTTATCTGTTCCAGCCCGTGCATGTAAGGCCGGAGCGCCGTCGGTATCGTAACGCTGCCGTCTGGCTGTTGGTAATTTTCTATGACGGCGACCCATGTCCGGCCTATCGCCAGTCCCGAACCATTAAGAGTATGGACCAGCCGGGTTTTCTTGCCGTCGGACGGGCGATATCGAATGTCAGCCCGGCGGGCTTGAAAATCGCCGAAATTGCTGCACGACGAAATCTCCCGGTATGCGTTCTGGCTCGGGATCCAAACCTCGATATCGTAAGTCTTTGCAGAACTGAAGCTCATGTCGCCGGTGGATAGCGTGACAACCTGGTAAGGAAGCTCCAGGATCTTGAGCACATCCTCAGCATCTGAAGTCAGCTTTTCCAGTTCCTGGTATGACTCTTCGGGCTTTGCGAATTTGACCAGTTCGACTTTGTTGAACTGGTGCTGGCGGATGAGACCGCGGGTGTCTTTACCGTAGGAGCCGGCTTCACTGCGGAAACAGGGAGTATAAGCACAAAGGCTGATAGTCAGCTTTTCCTCTTCCAGGATCTCTCCCGCAAAGACGTTTGTAACCGGCACCTCCGCGGTCGGTACTAGGAAATAGTCAGTGCCCTCGACGTGAAACAAATCCGCTTCGAATTTCGGGAGATTCCCGGTACCGAAAAAGCTGTTTCGATTCGCCATGAACGGAGGCAGGACTTCCAGGTAACCGTGCTTTCTGGTGTGGAGGTCGAGCATGAAGTTGATCAGTGCTCGCTCTAAAAGAGCACCGGGGCCATAGTAATTGACAAACCGCGCCCCGGTTATTTTACTGGCTCGCTCAGGATCGAGGATCTTTAGGGAAACCCCCAAATCCACATGGTCGCGAACGGGAAAATCAAACTTCCTTGGCTGGCCCACCACCCGGACGACAGTATTGGCGCTGGCATCGGGTCCGATCGGAACGCTCTCGTGAGGAATATTAGGCACGCCGGCGAGAAAATCCCGCATTCGAGCTTCAAGCTCGGAGATCTTGTCATCCAGTTCCTTGATTCTGGCGCCAACGCGCTTCATCTCTTCGATTTTTGAAGAAGCGTCCTGGCGCTGCTTTTTGAGCTCTGCGATCTCGTCGCTTGTCTTGTTCCGCAGCGCGCGCAATTCCTCCCATTCAAGCCGAGTCGCACGTTCTTCCTCATCAAGCCTCAGAAACTCGGCTGAATCGAAGACAAAGTTTTTAGCATCAAGGCGCTGCTGAACTAGCTCGATATTCTCCCGAATGAAGTTCCTGTCTAGCATGTTGGATTAAAGCTTAAGGCTTCGAAGATAGTTTCGAAAGGGCTCACCGAGATCTTTTCGACGCAGAGCGAAATCAACTGTAGCGATAAGATACTCCAGCTTATTTCCCGCGTCATATCTTTGCCCCTTGAAGCGATAAGCATACACCGGTTCCCGTTTCAAAAGATTGCGCAACCCGTCGGTCAGCTGCAGTTCACCGCCCGTCCCTGGAGTTGTGTCTTTCAAAGATGAGTAGATGGCGGGAGTAAGAATGTAACGGCCTATGATGGCGAGGTTGGAAGGCGCTTCGTCAAGCTTTGGCTTTTCCACCATATCCTCTACTTCAAAGAGGCGGTTTTCCGGGTCCCCGTCGACCGGGCGTACTTTGACAACACCGTAGCGCGAGACTGTCTCCGGCGGGACTTCGAGAACGGCTAGAACGCTGGCTCCTGTCCGCTGAAAGCATCCCAAAAGCTGCTTCATGCAAGGTATTTCATGGTCGATGATGTCATCTCCCAGGAACACTCCGAATGGTTCATCACCAACAAAGGGTTCGGTCACGAGGACGGCATGACCAAGGCCCAGGGGTTTCTTTTGTCTGATGGAGGAAATCGCGATCATTCGCGAAATGTCTGAGACGATCTTCAGCAGATCTTGTTTCCCCTGCTGTTCAAGGCTGTGTTCCAGCTCATAGTTGTAGTCAAAATGATCTTCAATCGCGTACTTGTTCTGGCTTGTAACGAACAGGATATCTTCGAAACCCGATTGGACCGCTTCCTCTACTACATACTGGATCGTCGGCTTATCGACAATCGGGAGCATTTCTTTGGGTATCGCCTTGGTCGCTGGCAAAAAGCGTGTTCCCATCCCAGCCGCAGGAATCACCGCCTTACGAACGTGTTTCATCAGGCCCCCTTTTTTGGAATTGCCAATCAAAGGATAATAGCATGGCTAAGCAGGGCCGGTCCAAGTCGGTGACACCGTTTGATTTGGCGGCTCTGCTTGAACTCCAGTTTGGACGTACGTTACTTTGCTGGAATGCTCTCCCGATACCATTCGCGCCGTGTAAGTCTCGGTGTGCTTGCCGCTGTTCTATGCTTGCGCGCCACCATCGCAAATGAGCCGGACAATGAAAGAATCCTGCTCTCCAACACTCGTCAATTGATTTTCGAAGGTCTTCGCTCAGGCGAGGGCTATTTCAATCGTGACGGTTCGCTACTGGTTTTCATGAGCGAACGGGAACCGGGGAATCCTTTTTTCCAAATCTACCTCATGAATATGGAAACAGGCGAGACGCAACGCCTGTCACCCGGGTCCGGACGTTCGACCTGTGCTTGGATTCATCCTTCAAATCAAAAGGTTTTATTCTCGTCCACGCACCTGGATCCGGCTGCCCGCCAGAAGCAGCAGAAGGAATACGAGTTGCGCAAGGCTGGAAAGGACAGGAGTTATGGCTGGGACTACGATGAGTACTACGATCTTTTTGAAATCGACCTCCAAACCCGGCAGTTGACACGGTTGTCTCATGAACGAGGGTACGATGCCGAGGGTTGCTACTCTCCGGACGGCAGTACCATCGTCTTCGCTTCAAATCGCGAAGGATATACGGCTCGGCTCTCGGAAAGGGACGAGAACATTTTCAAGAAAGATCCGTCCTACATGATGGATATCTACCTCATGAATGCGGACGGCGCCAACGTGCGTCGACTGACTCACGAAAAGGGTTATGACGGGGGTCCGTTTTTCAGTTGGGATGGAAGCCTGATCTGCTGGCGACGGTTTAACGAAGACGGCAGCAAAGCAGAGATCTTCGTGATGGAAGCGGACGGCTCCAATCAGCGTCGCATTACCAACCTGGGCGCAATGTCCTGGGCACCCTTCTTTCATCCCTCCGGCGACTACCTGATTTTCACCACCAACCTGCACGGTTTCAATAATTTCGAATTGTACCTGGTGGATACCAAGGGCGAATCTGAGCCGGTCCGGGTCACGAATACAGAGGGGTTTGACGGGCTGCCCGCTTTTTCTCCGGACGGGAACCGCCTTGTCTGGACGTCGAATCGAGGCCTTGGCAGACATGCTCAGCTTTTCATCGCCGACTGGAACGACGCGGAGGCAAGACGGCTTCTCAACCTGCCCGAGAAGGCGAAGCCCAAAACCGCCGCCACGACCGGCGCTGACGCCACGATCGTCAAGAAAACCAGCCCGGCCATCAGCGCGGAGGATCTGCGACTTCATGTGACGGCGCTCGCCTCCGAGGAAATGGCAGGAAGGTTGACCGGAACCGAGGGAGAAAAGCTGGCAACCGCTTACGTCGCTGACTTCTTTGCCGGGCTTGGACTGGAGCCGGCTGGCCAAAATGGCAGTTTCTTTCAAGAGTTCGAGTTTACCGCGGGAGTGTCGCCCGGACCGGCAAACGAACTTAAGGTGATTATCGACGGGGAAACCGGGGCGGAGCCGGAACCCGAACTTCATCAGGATTGGCGGCCGCTTGGCTTTTCGAAGACCGGTAAGATCGAAGCCGCCCCGGTGGTCTTCGCCGGCTATGGAATCGTAGCGCCTGCAAGCGACGGGAACGACGCCTATGATTCGTTTTCCGGCCTGGATTTGAAAGGCAAATGGGCGCTGGTCTTTCGGTTTTTGCCCGAAGATGTCAGTGCGGAGCGACGGCAGCACTTGTCCCGATTCTCCAATCTGCGCTACAAGGCTATGGCTGCCCGGGAGAGAGGAGCAATAGGTCTTTTGGTAGTCAGCGGCCCGCGGGCGAAGGTCAAGGACCAGCTCGTAAAGATGACCTTCGATGCCTCGCTCGCCGGCTCCGGAATCGCCGCCCTTTCTATCACCGATCGGCTGGCCCTGCGGATACTGGCCCGCAGCGGTAAGACACTGGACCAGTTGCAGGTCGAGCTGGACAGCGGGCAATCGGTCCCGGGGTTCGTGGTGCCTAGGGCGAGCATTCAGGCAA
>Ga0116188_1001139_pt1 | contig 23833 bp, 20 predicted proteins | sample AD_JPNTR2_MetaG_FD_89807 | JGI IMG/M metagenome (GOLD analysis project Ga0116188, IMG submission 89807) | Active sludge microbial communities of municipal wastewater-treating anaerobic digesters from Japan - AD_JPNTR2_MetaG | ecosystem: Engineered > Bioreactor > Anaerobic > Digestate | place...
CCGCCCCTGACTCCCATTCCCGGCAAACCCGGTCAGTACTACTATCGTGCCATTTGTCCGGAAGCGGCCGCAGAGTTCGACTTCACTTACGCCATCGAAATGGCGATACCGCTGGAGACCTTCCCCGGAGAGCCGGTTATCGAGGTGGTGGCTCGAGCGCACAATTCTCCTTCGAAAGTGCTGGAGGATACGCCGCAGATTCCGGCCGAAGCATCCATCGGGGATTTTGTCTGGTATGACTGGGATTGGGACGGGGAACAGGATTACTTCGAGCCGGGCATACCGGGTGTCAGGGTCCTTCTTTACTGGGACCGGGACGGCGACGGCCAGTTCCTGGAGGAGTATGACGAGTTGATTGCCAGCCGGATCACCGACGGCAACGGCTACTATGTTTTCGATCGGTTGCCGGGCGGCAAGTGGCAAACCAAGTGGGGCTGGCTCTACAGCGGCGATTACAAGGTCGTCGTCGACGAGAGCACGCTTCCGGCTGGTTTCACCAGAACAGCTCCGCGAGATGCCGCGGCCTCGGGTAACTACTACATTCTCTCGGACACCATACCAGGCGCGGATCGGCCTACCCTGGCTTATGACGAACACTGCCGGACAGCCGATTTTGGCTATGCCGGGCAAGGCGTGATCGGCGATTTCGTCTGGTCGGACGCCGATGGCGACGGCATCCAGGATCCGGGCGAACCTGGCATCGCCGGCGTGACTCTCAACCTTCTTAACCAGGCGGGCCAGATCATTGGAACAACCACCACCAATGCCATGGGCCGGTACTTCTTCACCAACCTGGATGCGGGGACTTACCGGGTCGACGTAGCCGACAACAACCCGGCCCTTGAGGGATACTCGCTGACGGTGGGACCCCAATCGCGAACCGATCCGACTGCTCCGGTTACGTTGATAGTGAATCCGGACACCTCGCGGGTCACCATCAATCTCGATCAGGATTTTGGCTACTTCAGCCCTGTCTACGGGACTGTCGGGGATACAGTCTTTCTGGATAAGAACTGGGACGAGGACTTCGACGAGGGAGTCGACCAGGGCGTTGCCGACGTGACGGTTGGTCTCTGGCGCGATACCAATAGAAACGGATACAAGGATTCGGAAGACCAGTACATGGGCGACACCGTCACGGACGCGTCCGGAAAATACCTGTTCACCGGACTTCCGGTCAGTGAGGCCGGTGAGACCTATTTTGCCCAGGTGACCGATTCGGCAGGACTCTTGCGCAACTACGAAAAGTTCTATCCAGGCGCCTACCGGACAAGTACTCCGCTGACACCGACTAACGTCGAAGATCTCGATCTCGACTTCCCGTACGTCGCCGTGGGAGCGATCGGAGATTATGTCTGGGTAGACACCGATCACGACGGAATACAGGATCCCGGCGAACCTGGCATAGCAGGGGTCACGTTACAGCTCACAGGCGGCGGAGTGACCAGGACGGCAACGACCGACGCCAACGGACGATATTTCTTTGGCGGGTTGCGGACGGAAAACATCGCGTACACCGTGCGAGTAATCGGAGGGGTGCCGGCGGGCCTCTCCCCGACTCTTCAAGACCAGGGGCAAAACGACGCGATCGATTCCGACAACCCTGCCGGCGTCACGGTCACATTGAGCGACAGTCAGCTTTCCAACATGGATGTGGACTTCGGGTACTACGTCACTGGAACGGGCGAACAGTACTTCGGGAGCATCGGCGACTATATCTGGGAGGACGCTGATGGCGAGGGGGATCAGGACGAGCCTTCCGCCGGCTTTCCAAATGTGACCCTGGAGCTGCGTAACGACCAGGGGCGGGTAATCGCGCGCACCGCGACCGACGCCAACGGTTATTATCTCTTTGATGGCCTTCCCATCGACCCTGCCGGAAGCGCCTACGAGGTGGTTATTACGGACACCGCCAACGTCCTGGCGGGTTACCAGATGACCACCGATCCGAATCTGCTCCATGTGATCCTTTATCGAAACAGCCCCGAAACACGCCATCGGCGGGATGCCGACGCGGGATATCGATACCAGGCAACCAACGTCTCACTGAAGCGTTTTGACGCTTTCGCCGTGGGTGCAACGGTCGTTTTGGAGTGGGAAACGGCCATGGAGTTTGAGACCGCCGGATTTCAGGTGCTGCGTGCCACTGGGCCCGACGCCGCGCCTACGCCAATAAACACCGTGCTCGTGCCGGCCATGTATGAATCGATCAACGGCGGTATCTATCGTCTGGCCGATCACGGCGCATCGGCTGAAGGAGTTCACACTTACTGGCTGAAGGAGCTGGAAAGGGCCGGGGCAGTGCGAATATATGGGCCGTTCAGGCGCAGTCCCCAAGCCGCTCCGCCGGGGCTCGGCATTCCCGACCCTTACTCCCGAGAGGCGCGACCGGGAAACCGGTTGCGCCGTCCAACTGGAGAACGCTTGTCAGCGGGGCATGCCTGGGAACCGCATGGATCGGCGCTGGCGGCAAGCAAACCGGTCGAATCGGGTGCTATCCCGGCGGCCGCCGCTCGTGCGCCGAAACAGGGATCCGACCGGCGCGATAACGGCCATCGGAAAGGCGCCGCGTCTCTGATTAACCAAGAGGCCTTTAAGATCCCGGTCACCCAGACTGGAATGCACTTCGTTTCGGCCGAGCAAATAGCCGAGGAAATGAACATCTCTCTCGGTATTGTGCGCAGGCTGCTGGTCCAGGGACAGATAGCCGTCACAAACATGGGCCAGACGGCGGCTACATGGATTCCGTCCGACCTGTCGGGGATTTACTTTTTCGGCGAAGCCAGCGACTCACTCTACAGCCGGGAGAACATTTACTGGGTTCGCCGGGCTGCCGGGCTGGCGATGCAGAAACTTCCCGCTTCCCCGCACCAATCCAAAGTGGTCACCACGTTCCGAGAGTCGATCACACTGGAACAGGACGTTGAAATGTCGCCGGCGGCGACCACCGACCCGAACGGCGAGTACTGGTTCTGGTGCTATATGCACGGCGGCATACCCGGCGAGAACGAAGAAGTGATCGTGTTCGATGCCCCGGGCGCGACCGGCGCTGCGGCGGCGCCCGCCACTCTTCAAGTTTTTGTTCACGCGTCGACCAACCTGGTCCCCGGGAATGATCACTCGATCGCGGCCAGTTTGAACGGCGTCCAGGTCGGCGTCTCCGAATGGGACGGAATCGGTCCGCACTCGTTTGTCTGCACCTTCGACCAAGCCATCCTGAGGGAGACCGGCAACGAGCTTCGCCTGCGCGCGGAGGCCCTCAACGAGTCACCCGTGAGCGTGGTCTGGCTGGATCGGATCGATCTGGGCTACCAACGACTGCTGAGGGCCGTCGACGATAGCCTTATTTTCAACGCCGACAAAGGCCGGATTCAGGTGGAAGGGTTTAGCGGGGAATCGATCGCGGTCTTCGAAATTACCGACCCATCCCGCCCGAAGCGGGTGGTGCCCGTATCCACGCAGCCTTCAGGCCAGACTTTCAGTGTCGTCTTTAATAACGCCAGCGAGCAGGCGCGCTTTCTTGCGTTGACCCTCGAGGCCGCCTGGCAGCCAACGCCTCGGGCAGACTTTCCGTCTTCATTGAAAAAGGTGCAGGGCGCGGAATACGTCATCATAACCACGCGAGAGCTGTCTGAACCCGCCCGGGCGCTGGCGGAGCACCGTCAGCACCAGGGATGGACCACTATGGTCGCGGACGTTAAAGACGTCATGGACGAGTTTAACCATGGCAATGTGAATCCTAGCGCCATACGAGACTTCCTGGAGTACGCCCTTTCAAAGTGGGAAAAGCCCCTGCGATTTGTGGTCCTGGCCGGAAAAGGCTCCCTTGACTATCGGGATTTGAAGGGTCAGGGAAGCAACCTGATCCCACCGCTGGTGGTCGGCACGCCGTATGGAATTACCGCATCTGATACGGCATTGGCGGATGTGGACGGGGATTTTGTCCCGGACGTGGCAATCGGTCGACTGCCGGCGGAGAACACAGAAGGACTTGAGATCCTGGTCAGGAAGATTATCAGCTATGAGGAAGCCTCTTCCGGCGCCTGGCAGAATCGAGTTCTCCTGGCGGCCGACAAACCTGATCCACGCGTTGGCGATTTTCGCGCCTACAGCGACACACTGGCTCGGCTCCTGCCGAACGGATTTATCGCTCTAAAAGCCTACCCGTCCGAACTGGAAAGTCCACGAGAGCAGATACTGGCGGGCTTGAACGCCGGGTGCGGTCTGTTCAGTTACGTCGGGCATGGTTCTGCGGATCAGCTGGCCTCGGAGGGACGGCTCTTCCAGATCAGCGATCTCGAACAACTGACCAATAAATCGTTCTTGCCTGTTTTCGTCGGCCTGACCTGTTATGTCGGGGCCTTTGTCGACCCCGGCTGGGACTGCATGGCCGAACGCATGGTAAAGGTGGGAAACGGCGGCGCCATTGCCGCGCTGACGTCTTCCTGGTTGGCACCGAATGCTAGTAATATGGCATTTGGCGCCCAGGTTTTCAGGGCACGTTTTTACGGTGGCTGCGAGACGATTGGCGAGGCGTTTCGCGAAGCTTACCAGGCGAGCGCGATGACCGGTGTCCCGGGCTACGTGCTTTCGATCTTTAACGTGTTCGGCGATCCGGCCACGCCAATTCGTTAACGCAGTACAACACGGCGAGAGGGGATATGGATGTCAGATACTCGAAGTGTGCCCAGGTGGAGGTAGTCACCCGCCGAATCGCCGGCGAGAACATTCTCGTCCCGATTCGCGGGAGGCTGGCGGATATGCAAAACCTCTTCACGCTCAACGAAGTGGGATCTTACATCTGGGAACAGCTCTCCGAGAGCACAACAGCGGATCAAATCGCAGAACGGGTCGCCAACGAATTCGAGATTGATCGGGCGACCGCTTTGGAAGATGTCGAGCAGTTTCTGAAGGGCTTAGTCGAGGCCGGAATTGTCGAGGAGAACTAATTGGATTGCGCGGTTCAAGTGCTTAAGGGCAATGACGAGTTCCTGAAGCGTTTTCGAGACAGGATCAGGGCCGAGCGGACGCCTCTTTACGGCAGCCTGGAGTTGATTCGGACTTGTAACCTGCGATGCGCACATTGCTACCTGGGATCGCCAGCGGCTCGCCGGATACCCCTGCTGCCCACCGCGCGTTGGCTCGATTTGCTTGACGAGATCACGGAGGCCGGGTGCCTGTTCTTGCTGATCACTGGTGGCGAACCTCTGCTTCACCCGGATTTCGAGGCGATCTATCGCAAAGCGAAGGTCAACGGAATGTATGTCACCGTGTTCTGCAACGGCACCATGGTGACGCCAGAGGTTGTGTCCCTGTTTGTCGACTTGCCTCCTCAACTGGTTGAGATCACGGTATACGGGGCAAGTCCGGCTACCTATGAAGCGGTGACAGGCGATGCAAACAGTTTCGAGCAATGTCTTGCGGGGATAGACCTGTTGCGGAAAGCCGGCATTAACGTGAAGTTGAAAACCGTGTTGATGTCTCTGAATGAAGCCGATTTTGAAGAGCTCGAACGGCTGGCCGAGGGTCTCGGCCTGGGCTTCAGGTTTGACTCGATGATAACTGCGCAGTCTGACGGAGATCTATCGCCACTGGATCTGCGTCTCCCCCCTAGCCGGGCCGTGAAGAAGGAGTTTTCAACAGAGGCCCGACGAAACGGATGGAAGTCTCTTGTTTCGGATATCAACTTTTTGCCTCCGGGGGGCCAGAACCTTTACGACTGCGGGGCAGGCCTGTTCACGTTCCATGTTGACGCTGACGGGACGCTGCGGCCCTGCATGATGTCCCAGGATTACTGCTACGACCTGAAGGGAGGAGATTTTCGAACCGGCTGGGAAAATGCTTACAGGGACCTCGGCGACCGAAAAATGCCGCCCGGCTACCCCTGTAATAGCTGCGAGATACGCGCCGTCTGCAACTTTTGTCCCCCGGCGATGACAGTCGAAGACGGCGACCGCCCTCCGGTTTACTACTGCGAAATGGCGCAACAGAGGATTAAAGCCCTGAAGGAGATCAGTGCGAGGAGCGAGACATGAATAAGGAGGAACGCAGCCCACGCCGCCAGTACGAAAAACCTGAACTGCGGGTAATTCGGCTGGTGGAAGAGGAGATCATGGGGAAGTGCCGTGACGGCGCTGCTGGAAAGGGAATAACCAACTTCTGTTCCAGTTGCTCGAGCCAATATGGCCGGTCCTGATACCAGCCCGAAAACGCAACTTCGGTGCTGTACGGGATCCAGTGCCCGCGGCGAGCGGGGACTTAGGGGTCAAACCCTGGTCTCGCTCGGCGACACTCTGATTGCACTCGACTTCCCGGAAAGCATCACGTTCGAACCGCTTCGATCTCCCTACGAACTTTTTGGTCCGACGGGCCGGGAATGCTCACAGCTTGAGGTACGCATTCGACCTGGCGATACGCGGATGGAGGGTCCGCTGTTGTTCGACAGCGGTCAGGCCTGGTCCATCTCGCTCGAGGAACGCGGATATCTACTGGCCTCAGGTCCGCCCGGACGCGAGGAGGCCTTCGTGACCGCGCGTTTTGACCTGGACTCGGAAAAAGTTGATCTACGCTATAGCGATCGCCTGGCGCGGGAGTTTCGCGCACCCCACGAGCCGCTTGTCAATCCTTTTTCATACCCTGTCGACCGAGTTCTGCTGATGTATTTGCTGGCGGCACAAAAGGCGGTGGTGATGCATGCCGCGGCGGCGATTGACGAACGCGGGCGCGGTTTTCTCTTTCCTAGTGTCTCGGGCGCGGGAAAGAGCACCATTTCGCGTCTCCTGGCGGACCGGCCGGGGTGGCAGGTTCTTTGCGATGAGAGAATCATCGTTCGCCAGTCCGGTACCGGATTCCGAGTCTTCGGCGCCCCCTGGCCCGGGGAGGCCGGCATCGCAAACCCGGCCAGCGCACAACTCGACGCGGTACTGTTTCTGACGCACGCTTCCGAGAACCAATTGACGGAGGTTTCCATCGGCGAGGCGGTTTTGACCCTACTGTCGCTTTTCGCCGCCCCCTGGTACGACCCGCCAGTTTTCAACCGGCAGCTGACGTTGATCGAAGACCTTGTAACCAGCGTGCCCCTTTATCGTCTGTATTTTGCCCCGACACCTGAGGTCGCCGACCTGCTAGCCGGGATCTGACTCATCATCCGCGTAATCCGTGGGATCCTTACTACGCGCGGGGGATAGTACGCCCGCGGATAGCAAGGATTTCGCGGATTACGCGGATGACGACGGGGCATAGGCGCAAAAATGAGCGCCCGGCGCTACGACCGCGAGCCAGGAGAGCACGGGGTTTCGATACACCGCAAAAAACGCGGCACTCAACCGCCGTGCTCTCCCGGCCCGCTCCTAGTCCTGGGCTTGACCGGTATTCGTCGACTTCTCCACAACGGATCGCTCCTGCTTTCATTTTGAAGCGGGGTGTCTATAATGGACGAATATGAGGAAATGCCCACGTTGTAATGGGGAGGGGCATAGGTCTCAGTCTCGCGGATTCGTCGAGAAGCACGTTCTCAAGGTTTTACAGGTTCGGCCCTACCGATGCCGGGCATGTGGCCATCGTTTCTATCGATTTTCCGTTGGCAATTATCATCGGCCTCAACCTGCGCATCCGGCGAACGGCGTCTTAAGGGAGGGACGGCCCGAATCCCTTCCGAAGATCGTGGCGGAGCTCCGCGAGGCTGAAAGAATCATGGAATCCCAAAAGCGTTCTTCTTCGCGCGATCTCGGCGGAATTGGGGCGTAGGGTAACTCCTGAAGACGTGTAGAAAAAGAAACCGGTGGTTATCCGCGTTATCCGTGTTATTCGCGGGCCTGTACCCGCGGATAGCACGGATAACGCGGATTACGCGGATAACAAGGCCGGTTTTTCCCCGCTTCTCGTGCTATAGTAGGAGTCTCTTTGTGGGGCCAGTTGATGAGAAAATGTCCGCGGTGCGGGGGTGAGGCCCGCAAATCTCAGAGGCGTGGATTTGTCCAGAGCCGAATTCTAAAGCCGCTTAGAATACGTCGTTATCGTTGCCGTGAGTGCGGGGCTGCATTTTATCGGTTCTCGACCAAGAGTCATGAACTGACCGGCAGCGCGCTTTTCGAGTTCAAACAAACCCAAGACGGCAACGGGCAGTTTAAGGAACTGATAGACCAGATCCGCGAAAAGGAACGTGAGCTGGGCTTGGTCGAACCGAGGCGCCACACGACAGAGGAGCTTCGTGAACTGCGCGAGCGGGCACGTGCCCAGGGCCTGTCCGGCTCCCCGAGCAAACAGGAAACTCACGGGTAAGAACCGCCCGGGTTCTCAGTACTCGACTACCTCCACCCAGGTCCCGCGGTGTGTGACGCTCGCTCTGGACGCCTCGGCGGCCTTGTACTTCCGGGTCAGTAACTCCGTGTAAGCCTCTTTGAATTCCCTGGCATCGCGCTCCGTATCGAAGACAAAGCGCATGACGACAGCCTCCTCGCCCGCTTCATTTTCAAGCAACTCCGCGCAATCGCCGTCCCATCCGGCGGCAGCCTTTTCTGCCTGGGCGTCTCCCAGGAATTCCTTCACCAACAACTGCGTCGCAAACTCACCAAGAACGTTCGAATAGATCGACTTCCAACCGTCTCCGGGCAGGAGACTCGCTCCTTCCGGCGGGACCTCGGTGGGATAGTCCCGCTCGGTCATGTACTTTTCAGGGTGCAGGATCTGCTCGGTGGAATCGGGCAGGTCGGCGTAGATCTTCCCTACCTCGGCCCAGTCGTGAGCACGGCGATAGGCCTGGAAGAAAGTCAGGCCGGAGACATATGGGAAAATGACCGTCTCTTTCAGGTAGGCAGGAGCGGTTGCGTAGAGCTTGAACTCGTCTGCCTGCATCGACTGCGCCAGTCCCATGAACTGCCGCAAATCTGGCAGATTTACGAATGTCATACCCATCGGCTCGAGCATGTAATCAATCATGACAGCAACAGCCTCGCCCTCGAGCACCGCGGTCCGCGCCATCATTCGGTCATCGTTGCCCTTGATCCGCTTCAGAAATGGCCTGACGTCAAAATGCTGATCCTGGAGCGCGTGCGTCAGCTCATGAGCCATGATCGGCTTTTGGGATTCGGCCGAAAGCCAGTCGGCAATGTAAAACGTCTTGCGCTTGGGATCGTAGTAGCCGGCTACCTGCTCGGTCAGCAGGTTCATCGCGAACTCGTAGAGGTCCATGTCCTGGGGAATCAAACGAAGCTTCTTCAGGAAACGACCCTCGATTTCCAGTTCTTCAGGTTGGTACTCTTCCCTGATGCGCTCGGAGAGGTAGCGCCGGATTTCCTCCCGGCTCTTAACCCCCTTGGCCACCGACGCCTTCACTTCAAGACCACGAAGCTGGCTGACTTTGGCAAGGACTTCGTCGGCGATCTTGATGAGGGTGGAGTCATCGGTTGGAACCTGGAAGGCGAGCGCGAGAGTGGTGAAAAGCGCGGCCAGGAGGAGGAAAAGGGCACGAGCACTGCGTGTCGTCGATAGAAGTTTCTTTCTCAAAGCAGGATCCTTTTGTCGCCGGCGCGACGTGTGATTCGTTCCCGGTCCAGGTATTCCAGGTAGGGAATCGCATACTTGCGGCTGATGTTCAGGAGATCTTTGAAATCGGCCACCGTGAATGGATGGCCGGGTTGAAACGCTTGCCTTATCTGGTCCTTCAGCAACTGGACTTGTTCCGACAGAACTACGATATCAGAACTGATCCTGATCAGTTCCCGATTTTGGAGTAGGTAGTGATAGATGGCCCGTATATCCGCCCGTGGGTAAGGAAGCCGGGCGGCGAGGTCTTCGAAGGCGGGGGGCTGAAACCCGGCCTTCCCCACTTCGGCCAGGATGGCCTGACGCACTTTTTCCTGCTCGTCGCTCAGCCCGACCTGCACTCCGTACTCGAGCACATGGCCTCCCGAAACCGTAACCTGCTTGTCGTCCTGCAGGCGATCGAGCAAAAACTGCAAGTATGCCGGGGGACTGTTCGGGAGAAAACGTGTGCGCAGCTCTTCCCGGAGAACACCCGGCGAAAGAGGGTTGGCAATTCGAGCGGCCCGGACAAAATCAAGGATTTCAGACTTGAGCTGTTCGAATGCCTGGCGCTCCACTGCCAGGGGCGGATCGTGCGGGATGACTTCTATTTCAGCGGCCAGGTCTTTGAGAAGCGGCATAATGGCGTCGGGAAGCAGGCCCGTGCGCGCGATCAGTTCGGCGAGACTGGCGCCAATCTTCTTTTTCCGCCTGATCAGATAGAGTAGCAGCGCTTTTGCCCCATCCGTGTTATCCGTACGATCCGTCCTATCCGCGGGCAGCGCTCTCGCCGCAGATAAGGCGGATAGCGTGGATAACGCGGATGGCAAGTCGCGACGTGAGTGCTTCGGGGGCGCATTATCCAGGATAAGGCCGCCTCCTATTGTCCTCACCGGCGAATAGCTCCGGATAATGAAATGATCAAAGGGACAAGCGATCGTGGGGCAATCCAGGCGCAGCTGCGCCGGGCTTTCCTGGCCCGGCGCCAGTTCGGCCTGGCCCAGCAGGTATACGCGTCCGATAATCTCCGCGCTGCCATGATGGAAACGGACAGGAGCCCGATGCTTGAGCGCCTTTTGGGAGTCCCCGGGAAGCAAACGAAGCATCACATCAAAGGTCGCCGACGGTTCAAACGCACCCGGAGGCGCCAGAACCATTCCCCGCTCCAGCTCCTGCTTTTCCAGCCCCGTCAGGTTCAACGCCGTTCTCTGCCCGGCCTTCGCCACCTCGGCAGGTTCATTAAAGATTTCGATTCCCCGGACCTTGGCCGTCTTCCCGGAAGGATAAATCCCGATGGACGCATCGCGGTCGAGCCGCCCACGTGTTGGAGTTCCGGTTACCACCGTTCCAAATCCCTTCATGGTAAAGACACGGTCGATGGGCATGCGGAAAACATAGGCTTCTGACGAGAGGCGATCGATCGACAAGGATCGGGCAATCCCCGAAAGAAGCGCTGTTTTCAGTTCGGCGAGACCGGCGCCGGAGACGGAATCAACGGCGACAATGGGCGCGCCTTCCAAAAAGCTCCCCCGGACAAGATCACGCACTTCCTCCTCAACAACTTCGAGGAGATCGGCGTCCACCAGATCTTTCTTCGTGATTGCGACGAGTCCCACCGGAATCTCGAGCAAGCGGCAGATCTCGAAATGCTCGACGGTTTGCGGCATGACCGATTCATTCGCCGCCACCACCAGCATCACCACATCGATGCCTCCAATGCCGGCCAGCATGTTCTTGACGAACTTTTCATGGCCGGGGACATCGATAAACCCGATTCGGTAGTCGTCAAGACACATATTGGCGAAGCCGATATCAATGGTGATGCCTCGCCGTTTCTCCTCTTCGAGCCGATCGGTGTCAATGCCGGTTAGAGCTCGAACCAGGGCGGTCTTTCCGTGGTCGATATGTCCGGCCGTTCCCACGATCACGTCGCGCATCAGGACTATTTTAACCCGCTGACAGCCGGCTGCGGGGGGAGCGTCGAGCTGCAGGGGCTCTCACGACCGAAAAAAAGACTCGTAGTTTTTTCGACTCGAGCGTTATAGATAGTGATGGCGATAGTAGAGAAAACGCAGACTCGCAGAAATCGCTTCCAACCGTTTCTTCGCAGGTTGCTGCAGTACGGTTTCCCAGGATGGAGGATAGGCCGGATACTCTCTAGGACTGACCGAGGGCGCCACCAGACTGCCGCTTTCTTCCGCGTGATTCTGGATAAGGGCGGAACACGTGTCCCAGTGATAGTGCTTTATCCGGAAGAGGCGGGAGACCTGACCAACCGGCTCTTGTCGGCTGCGGTTCTCTGGTGGGACAGCCTGGTTCGCGGAAAAGCCCGCGCCCGGAGAAGTGCGCCAAGCCGCATGTTGATCCTTCTGCCGGAGGGCTGGAGCGAGCGCCTCCTGGTCATGCTGCCCAAGCTGCGCATCCGGTTTGTCTGTTACAAGTATCAACCGGCTCATCCTCGCTCGCTCCGCCAGATCTATCCGCGGCCGATCGCCTCGTCGGAGATCCGCGCACCTTATGTCATTTTTGATTATTCCGGCCAGGCGCCCGACGTGCTTGTCGAAATGAGCAAGCGATACCCGGAACTCGATTTGACTTATCGGCAGAATCGATGGGAACTCGGCTACCTGGGACTAAGAGTGTTCTGGTACGACCAGAACCGGGAGCAGTACCAGTTCGATCTGCAGCAGCCGAAAAGGTGGACGCCCGAGGTAGACAGGGAGTTGGAGCGACATATCCAGGATGTGGTCCGATTAAGGCGTTTTCCACCTCCGGAACCTGAACATTTCTACTACCGAGCCGACCCTGAACAGTGGCTGGAAAGCCTGATTTTGCGGAACCACCGGGCGGTTAACCCGGATTTCGGAGACATGGTCTACTCTCAGGTGCCCACCTGCCTGGATGGAGAGAGGAAGATCCTGGATCTGCTAACGGCGACGAAAAGCGGCCGTTTAGCCGTTATCGAATTGAAGGTTGAGAAAGACCTTAATCTGGTTTTCCAAGGGCTTGATTACTGGGAGCGGGTTGAGCACCACCTGCGCGAGGGGGACTTTCAACGGGCGGGTTACTTCGAAGGACACAACCTGTTGGCTGATGCACCTCTCCTCTACCTGATTTCGCCACTTTTCGAGTATCACCGGGTCTTACCGGTGTTAAGACGATACCTGCGACGTGAGGTCTCCCTCACGTGCATCGGTATCAACAGTGATTGGAAAAAGGGAATAAAGGTGCTAAGGCGTTTTGTGTTCTGACCAGCTTTTCCGAGCTAAACTTTCGTTTTTTTCTCGGAAGCTTCCTCTTTGCCCTCGCGGATCGAGGTCTTAAAATTGCGAATCCCCTCGCCAAGCCCCTTGCCCAACTGCGGAAGACGGCTGGCGCCGAAGATGACCACGACGATCACCAGAATGATTACGAGTTCCGTTGCGCCCAATCCAGCCATATTTCTTGTTACCTCACCTCGGGTGTCATCTTACGCTGTAGGGTTAAGTGATGTCAATTAATCGGGCCGCCTGGCATCCGCGTAATCCGCGTTATCCGTCCTATCCGCGGGCACGCTCTACCCGCGGATAGGACGGATAACGCGGATTACGCGGATGCCAGGCGGGGCGTGACAACGCTGCGCTCCAAGCGCTGTTCTGAGCGAGTGGCTGATAGGTTTTACGCGCTTTCGGGGGATTTGACTTCGGGTGACGACCCACCTATCATCTAAATCCATTCCCCTGATACAAATAGAATCGCCATGGCCGAAAAGAGATGGTATACGACGCGTGAGGTGGCACAGATGTGGAACGTTAGCGAATCTACCGTCAAACGCTGGGCGGACCTCGGACAGTTGAAATGTATACGGACGCCTGGGGGGCACCGCCGCTTTGCGCTCGACAACATTACAGAGTTCCAGACGGCCATGGGGTTTGAGGCGACAGGGATTTTGATTGAACAGGACTGGGAGTTTCCGGACCTCGACAGGTTTCTTAACGAAAAGAAATCAGACAAAATCCGGGAGGCACTCCTTTACCTCGCGTTCAACAATCAGGCCGACCGGATCCGCGAACTTCTCGAGCGCCTTCATATCAGGGGCGTGGGCCTGGCTGAAATATATGACGAGATCGTGTTACCGGTCGTGACCGCGCTTGAGGAGCGCCTGGAAAAAGTGAGCATATCTTTCGGCGAATATCGTCTTGCCTGCAATAATCTGGAGGCCGGGCTTTCCTACTTTTTCCCGAAAACCATTCGACGCCGGCCCAACGGCAACACCGCCCTGTGCGCCGCGCCGGATACCTGCAACCTCCTGTTCGTTAATGCAGGCGCCCGGGTTCTGGAGGTCGAGGGGTGGGAATGTCTGAATCTCGGACATAATGCACCTTTCCCGGCAATGGCGGAAATGGTCGAGAAGGAACCGGTCAATCTCGTGTGCGTGAACGTGAGTTGCCGGCAAAACGACCATCTGGCCGACGAATTCATAACCCTGTGCCGAGCCGCAGACAACTACCGTATCCCTATCGTACTGCTGGGACCGCATCTGGCGGACGCTAAAGACCGCAAGGTTTTCGCTCGGGCCGAGTACTTCCCTACCCTGCGTGCCTTTCGCCGGTATGTGGCAAGATTCAAGAGGTGAAAGCGCCACTCAGAAGGCGTAGAAGAACCGCGGCCTGCTCATCCGCGTTATCCGTGTTATCCGTCTTATCCGCGGGTAGGCGTGCCCGCGGATAGAACGGATAACGCGGATAACACGGATGAGTACACCTGGGTCCACTACTTTCGGACCAAGTTCTTGACGATAAACAGCAAGTTGGCTGGCCGCTCTGCCAGACGGCGCATATAGTAGGGCGCCCAGTGTCGGCCATAGGGCACGTAAACGCGCATTTTCTCTCCCCATGCGGCGATCTGGGCCTGGTACTGTCGCCGAACCCCGTACAACATTTGGAACTCGTACTTTTCCTGCGAGATCTCTTTTTCCGCGATAAAGCGCCGGGCATGGTTGATCATGCGGCTGTCGTGCGTAGCAATCGCGGTATAGCCGGGTGAAACCAGCAACATCTCCATCAGCTCGATATAGTTGCGATCGACATCTCGTTTCCTAGGGAAGGCGATCTCTGGAGGCTCCATATACGCGCCCTTACACAGGCGGATGTTGCAGCCCATAGCGCTAAGACGGGCCACATCGGCTTCACTTCGATAGAGGTAGGACTGAATCACAATCCCCAGATGCCCGAAGTAATCCGCCAAGTGCTCCTCGAAAATCCGGATCGTGATTTCCGTGTAGCGAGAGCTCTCCATATCGATGCGCACGAAATTCCCGACACTTTTCGCCTTCTCGAGAATGAGCCGCAGGTTGGCAGTACAGACTTCGCGGCTGATATCCAGCCCGAGTTGCGTCAATTTGATCGAGACGTACGCCTCGAGCTGGTTATGCGCGATCGAGTCGAGCAACTCCATGTACGCTTGCGCGGCTCGTTGAGCCTCGGCTTCGTCACGAACCCCTTCGCCCAGCAGATCGAGGCAGGCAAGCATGCCTCGTCGCTTCAAGTCCCGGACAACCGCAAAGGCCTCCTCCTCGGTTTCGCCGGCAATGAAGCGTCCTGCAATCCCGTATCGCCGTCCGATATGGTCCACGGAGCGCAGGAGCACGCCATTTGAGGCCAGTCTGAGCATGACCTTGCGGAGCATATCGCGCCTACTTGAGTTGCCTGATCAACCTCTTGTACAGATCCACGCTCGCGTTTAACTCGCTTTTTGAGATTTTTTCGGTCGGTTTGTGGGCATCGAAAATCGACCCTGGGCCCAGCAGAAGCGGCTGCCCCAGGGGGCGCAAGGCCGGGATATCTGTGCCGTACGAAACGACTTTGGTGGGAAACCCATCAATCGCCATCATTCGCTGAGGCTCGCTGGTCTTGATCACGGTTAGGTCACATCGGCCGGCGGTCAACTCATTTAGCCGCTCGACGTAGAGCTCGCTCGGCTTGACGGTTCTGATCATGATCTCGGCCTCGGCCGAATCCGGAACTACGTTGGCCGCTACGCCTCCCTTTACCTTGCCGATATTGGTCGATGAAGCACCGAGAACCGGATCGCTCGGAAATTCCAGGCGGAGTAATTCGGTCAAGACCTCGACCAGTTTCACAATGGCCGATTCGCCTTTTTCGGGATAACCCGAATGAGCTGCAATGCCGGTTGCTTCAAGCCGGGCCAGCACCATCCCCTTATGACCGACCACCAAATCGTTGTCTGTTGGTTCGCCGTTTATCAGGAAGCGCACGCCGGGAGTCAGCCGAGCAGCGACGAGAGCGCCGTCACTGACTGTTTCCTCCCCGACAACAAAGAGGAGGCCGATGTCCGTCCGACCTTCGGCCGCTAGTTCCGAGGCGGCGCAAATCATCGCGGCCGCGATTCCCTTGGCATCGCAGGCGCCACGGCCGTAAATGTACTGGTCATCTTCGTCTGAGGCGACATGAGGCGGGACGGTATCGATGTGGGTGGTCAGCAGGATTTGGGGTTCCTGCCTCAGCGCCAGGACGTTGAATCGGCCTTCAGAGACCGGCTGCCGTTGGCAGGTCCAATTAGCGTCAGAAAGCAGGTTAAAAAGAAAGTCTCCGACGGCGCCTTCGTCCCCGGTTGGCGAAGGAATATCGACTAGCCGGCGGGTCAGAGCTGTGAGGTCCTGGCGACCGATCATGAAATGTCCCCGTAGAAATTGGCGTATGTATCCGCGCTATCCGTTTTATCCGCGGGCAACCCACGGATAAGACGGATAACGCGGATAACGCGGATAAAACCTGACTTCTGCCTCTCAGCTGGTCTCTGGTAACTTACCCGGACCACCGATCATGAAATGTCCCCCGTAGAAATTGGCGTATGTATCCGCGCTATCCGCGTTATCCGTTTTATCCGCGGGCAACCCACGGATAAGACGGATAACGCGGATAACGCGGATAAACCCTTACTTCTGCCTCTCAGCTGGTCTCTGGTAACTTGCCCGGACCACCGTCTTTATGCCGCCACGCACATTAAAATCTCCGACGACTTCGCAGCGAAGAGGATCGCAGGCAGCCACAATGTCGTCAAGGATCTTGTTGGTGACGTGCTCGTGAAAAATCCCCTTGTCGCGATAAGAAAAGATGTACAGTTTCAGCGACTTCAGTTCAATGATTGTGGCGTCGGGCACGTACTTGATGCGGATCGTTCCAAAGTCTGGCTGTCCGGTTCGCGGGCACACGGCCGTGAATTCGGGACAACTGATCTCCACCTCGTATTCGCGTCCCCGGTATTGATTAGGAAAAGTCTCGAGCTGATTTGACACTATTTGCCACCGTAGACAGAAATGATCTTCAGGCCCGTCAGGGCTCGGAGATCCGCCTCTAACCTGAAAGCTTCTTCGGAAGTAATGCGCTTCAAGGGACGGGCCGGATAGTCGACTCCGTCGTGACTGCCGCGCGTCTGTATGACCCACTTTTGGGGGTACGGCCGAGTCGGCGTGTTCAGCTGGACCTCGTCGGGCCGGATCCTTTTCAGCAATTCCGCAAACTGGGTCACCTCGTGAAGATTGACCCTCGTGAACATCATCTGGATCCCTAGAAATCCCTGGTAGTTCTCCCGGAAAGCACAGGCTGCCTTGACGATCCCTTCAAGCGTCACTCCCGGTACTGGGCGATTAATGCGTTTGAACGTCTCTTCCGTGGCCGCATCCAGTTTAATAAAAACCTTGTCGGCCCTCTTCAACTCGGCCTGTAGGGCAGGGAGATGAAGAAGCGTTCCATTGGTCAGTACAAGGACCGGCTTCCCGGTAAAGGACTTCAGCCCATCCACGATCTCACCCAGATTGGCGGCCAGAGTGGGTTCCCCACTCCCCGAGACAGTGATAACGTCCGCTTCGCGCCAACGGCTCTCGGCCAGGTCGCGCATGACCTTCTCGGTGGGCACAAAGATCTGACGTTCGTTGACCCGAACCTGTATGAAGCCAAGCTGGCAGTAGGTGCAATTAAATGAACAGACGGAGTTTACGCAGATCGGATCCACTCCGAGCGACATCCCGACGCGCCAACTGCGCACAGGTCCGTAGACGGATGAAACCGCAGTAGGTTCGAAGTTTACTGAATGCTTACTGATAGAACTTTGCGACACGTACAGGGTATTATAGCAATCCTTTGGACGTGGACGGGCTTCTCTACGAACGAACGGAGAGCCTTAGATGTTATCATTAGAAGAGCTTTATTAGAAGAAAGATACCCACAGCATGGACGATATTGGCCAAGCGCTCTCCCAGATCGTCATGGCCCCCTATATCTCCAAAGCCATGGCCCTGATCGGGAAAAGCCGTAAAGCCGGCAGCAACATGTTCCGCCATCAACTGGATACGATGGCGATACTCCTCGATTACAAGATAATCGACCCAATCCTTTTGAAAGCCGCTGTTATCCACGATCTGTTTGAGGAATGCCTGGGAATGCCGGGTGTCTCACGGGAGGAAATTCTGGCGGTCGACGCCGATGGCCCGGCAGTTTACGATCTGGTCATGGAAGTAACCTTGCGGGAAAGCAACGGCAAACGAGAACCAAAATCCGAATTCCTGAAGCGGATTATGGAGACAGGCAGCCCGCGAGCCAAGTTGCTAAAGCTTGCCGATCGTATCAGCAACTTGATTGCATTGGGGTTTGTCCACGACGATGATTTCGTTCGCGAGGTGTTGGCGGAGACCAGGGAGTTCATCCTTCCTTATGCCGAAAAGGTCAATCACAACATGTATCGGGAGATATGCGACCTGGTCGCCGATCGGGAGTACAAACTGATGATGCGCGCCGAAGCACACCGCGAGGCGAAATCGGCATAAAGCCTCCCTTAGTTGCTGCTGCCTGTCAGTCTTTCGTCCCTTACTTCCGGAGGCAGCGAGAACTGGACGTTCTCAGTCCGCGTGACAAGCGTTTCTATCTCGGCGCCCTGTCCTCTGAAATAATCCAGAACCTGGTCTACCAGGACTTCCGGCGCGGAGGCGCCAGAGGTCAATCCAACCGTCTCGACCTGCTGCAGCCACTCGGTGCGAATTGAATGAACATCGTTGATCAGGTACGAAACGGCGCCGGCTTTCTGCGCTTCCTCCACCAACCGGTTCGAGTTGCTGCTGTTCGCGGCGCCGACGACCAATATCAACTCGGCTTTTTCCGCCAGTTGCCGCACAGCCATTTGCCGGTTCTGGGTGGCATAGCAGATGTCTTCGGAAGGCGGTCCCTGTACGGCGGGGAATCTGGCGCGCAGCGCCTGGATTATCTCCCGGGTGTCTTCCAGGCTCAGGGTGGTCTGGGTTAGATAAGCCACCTTTTCCGGGTTGGGGACCTCGATTTCCTCTACCTCTTGGACGCTGCTTACCAGCAGTATATGATCGGGCGCCTCTCCCATCGTTCCGATGACTTCATCGTGCCCTTTGTGCCCAATCAGAATAATGGTGAAGCCGGCCCGGGCGTACCGGAGAGCCTCCATGTGCACCTTGGTCACAAGCGGGCAGGTCGCATCAATGACGTTTAGTTTCCTGGCGCGTGCTTCTTTCCAGACTTCGGGGGCTACCCCGTGCGCGCTGAAGACCACCGTCCGGCCTTCGGGAACTTCGTCGAGCGTCTCGACAAAAACCGCCCCCTTTTGGCGCAGCTCCTCCACGACGTAAGGGTTGTGAACGATTTCCTTGCGAACATAAACAGGTTTCGGGAAAGCGTCGAGTGCAAGATTGACTGTGTCAATCGCTCGAACCACACCCGCACAAAACCCCCTCGGGCTCGCCAGAATGACTTTCTTAACCATAAGGATTGAACCATGGTAGCACACCCGACGGGTGCGGGACCGATCCGGGGTTCATCCGCGTAATCCGTGCGATCCGTCCTATCCGCGGGTGATCAAGCCCACGGATAGGACGGATCGCACGGATAACGCGAATGAAACCTGAAAAGAACAAGCTCTGTTTACAAACTCAACCGAAACCTCTAGAGTATCCTTCACTAACATGCGCGTTGCTCTTTTCGTCACCTGTCTGATCGATCAACTGTACCCGCAGGTCGGACGGAGCGCCCTCAAGGTACTCAACAAGCTGGGAGTGACGGTCGATTTCGACCGACGGCAAACCTGCTGTGGCCAGCCGGCTTTTAATACCGGCTACGTGGATGAAGCCCGCCATGTTGCCCTCCATCTTCAGAGGCTCTACGCCGGGAACGATCTGCCAATCGTCGTGCCTTCCGGCTCATGCGCGGCCATGATCAAGGTTTTCACCCCGGGCCTTTTTGACGAGGGTTCACGAGAACGGGCAGCCGCCGAGGACATCGCCCGGAGAACCTATGAGTTCTCGGACTTCATCGTTTCAGTTCTTGGTTGCGAAAGAACAGGCGCCCGATTTCCCGAGATCGTAACCTATCACGATTCCTGCCACTTGCTTCGCGAACTTCACATATCGGAGCAGCCGCGACGACTCATTCGCCAGGTCGAAGGCATCGACTTCAGGGAAATGGAAAATTCCACGCGCTGTTGCGGCTTTGGCGGGACATTTGCGGTAAAGTTCCCTGAAGTATCGACGGCCATGGGCGAAGAAAAGATCCGATGGATCAGGGACAGCGGTGCACGATACGTGATCGGCAATGATGTCAGTTGCCTGATGCACCTGAGCGGGTTGCTCAGGAGGAAAGAGATCGCTGTCGGCACCATGCATTTGGCGGAATTACTGGCGCAATTCAATGATTGAAATCAAACCGCAGATACCCTCCGCTCTTGCCGATTCTCAACTGCAGAAAAACCTGCGGCATACCTTGACGAAGGTCTGTACGGCCCGCCTGAAAGTCATTGCGGAAGTCGACAACTGGCAGGATCTTCGAGAGCACGCCCGCCAGGTGAAGGCCCAGACCATGGCTCACTTGGGCCTGTACCTCCAGCAGTTCGAGAAGAACGTAGTGGCCCAGGGTGGCAGGGTGATCTGGGCGAACGACAGCCGCGAAGCACTGGACTTCATCCTGGAATTGGCGACCAGGAAGGGTATCCGTAAAGTCGTCAAAAGCAAGAGCATGCTAGGGGAAGAGATCCGTCTGAATGAGGAGCTTGAGCGCAACAATATCGAGCCCATCGAGACAGATCTTGGCGAATATATAGTTCAGTTAGGTCATGAGCCGCCTTCCCACATTGTCATGCCAGCCATGCACAAGTCCAAAGAGCAGATCGCGGCTCTCTTTGAGGATCGCCTGGGCATGGCGCCAACCGATGACTGCGAGGTCATTACGGCGACCGCCCGCCAGGTGCTGCGCCAGCATTTCCTCAGCGCCCGGATGGGCATCTCTGGCGTCAATTTCGGCATTGCAGAGACCGGGACAGTAGTCGTAGTTGAAAACGAGGGCAACGCTCGCCTTTCAGTCTCGGTGCCGGAGATCCATGTCGCCATCATGGGCCTGGAAAAGGTCATCCCCCGAACTGCCGACCTGGCGGTGTTTCTTAAACTACTGACTCGTAATGCAACAGCTCAGAGGATCAGTACCTACGTCAACCTGATCAACGGCAGCCGTCGGCCGGGTGAACGCGACGGACCCTCCGAGTTTTACCTGGTCCTTCTGGATAACGGACGAACCCGAATCCTGGCCGATGATTTCCTGCGGCAGACGCTTTACTGTATTCGTTGCGGCGCCTGCCTTGACGTCTGTCCGGTCTACCAGACAATCGGGGGACACGCTTACCGTTCAACCTACCAGGGTCCCATCGGCGCAATCCTGACGCCCCAGCTCCTGTCGCCGGACAGCGCCCCGGAGCATCCCTTTGCCTCATCTCTGTGCGGAGCATGCTACGAAATCTGTCCGGTAAAAATTGAAATTCCGCACATCCTGCTCAAGCTTCGTCAGAAAACCCAGGAGCAGAAGAGCGGGCGCGCCTCACGGCTGCCGGTCGAAAAGTGGGCGTTTGGAATCTGGAGTTGGATCATGACTTCGCCCAGCCGTTACGCTCTTATGGGCCGCTTCGCCAAAATCCTGGCGAAGCTCGCGCGACCAAAGCGCCGCATTCCAGTGCCGCCGTTCAGTGCATGGACCGCAACTCGCGAATTGCCCGTCCTGGCGCGAAAGAGTTTCCGCGAGCAGCTTGACGAGGAGGAGAGAAAGTCGTGAGCCGTTCGCTGATCATCGAAAAACTGCGCCTTCTTCACCAGGACGAAGCGCCGCCTCTGCCATCGGAAGTTCCTCCCTTCCCCGCAGATTTCGATCCGGTTGAACGATTCAAAAGCGAACTCGAGCAGGTATCAGGAATCTTTCTGGATGGCCGCAGTCCGGAACTTTTGAAGCAGGCGCTCGAGAAAGTGCTTAAGGACGCGCGGGCGACCGAGATCTACTGGGAAAGTGAAGAGATGTTCGCCAGGCATCGAATTCCCTATCGGCTGCGCGACGAGGATACCTTTAGACGTAACCAGCTGGTTTACAGCTATCACCCCTTTCGGCAGGTCGATCTGCCTTTGACTCTCCATTCCCGTCCTTATACCCGCGAGACTCTCGCTAAGCTAATCGTCTCGGCTTCAAGCGCGAGGTGCGGGATCGCCGAAACAGGAACAGTTGTGGAGGCTACCGGGCCGGGAATCGGAAGGCTCCTGCCTGTGCTGCCGCCCGTGCACGTCGCCTTCCTCTGCCAGGCGGATCTATTAATGAACCATGCCGAATTCTTTGCCAGGGTCAAACTCGGGGAGAAGGAAAGCTACCAGGTCCTGGTCACCGGACCCAGTCGCACCGCCGATATTGAGAAGACGCTCGTCCTGGGCGTCCATGGCCCTCGGCGCCACTACGTCGTCCTGACACCATAAAGCAAGAAGCAAGAAGCCAGGAGCCAGAAGCCAGAAGGGAGAAGGGAGAAGCAGCAAGTAGCTTCCGGCTTCTGGCTTCTTACTCGGCAAAAAAGGGCTTAAGCGGAGCTGACCAGGATGCTATGCTCTCGTGGAACTCGGACAAGGAAAAGACATGGACTACCATCAATTCATCGAAGAACAGATTGCGGCTATTCGTGAACAAGTGGGGAACGGACTGGCGATCAGCGCCATCAGCGGCGGAGTCGACAGCTCCGTGGTGACAGTGCTTGCTCATCGCGCGCTCGGCGACCAACTAAAGACAGTCTTTGTCGATAACGCACTTATGAGACAGGGGGAGCCGGAACGGGTGGTCGCGCTGTTCAAGGGACTAGGCATTCCGGTTCAACTCATCGACGCGCGTCGAGAATTTCTTACGGCACTTAAAGGGTTGACCGACCCTGAGCAAAAGCGGGAGGCGATTACCCGGACGTTCTACAAGGATGTGTTCGCCAACGCTATTAAGGAAACCGGTGCCCGTTACCTTTTGCATGGCACCATCCTGACCGATATTGAAGAGACCATGGCCGGGATCAAGCGCCAGCATAACATCCTCAGCCAGCTTGGCATAAACACCGAAGACGCTTACGGCTACACAGTCATTGAACCATTGCGGACACTTCGCAAAGACGGGGTAAGAGCCGTGGCCAAAGAACTCGGCCTGCCGGCGGAAATGGTTCACCGGATTCCCTTCCCTGGTCCGGCCCTGGCGACCCGAATCGTGGGGGAAGTAACCGAGGAGCGACTGGAGACTATCCGCGCCGCGACCGCGATTGTCGAGGAAGAGCTGCAATCGACGGGCGCCTTCCAGTACCTTGCCGTCCTGTTAAATGATCGCGCCACGGGCATCCGGAACGGTAAACGCGAGTTCGGAGAGATTGTCGTGGTCAGGTGTATTGACAGTACCGATGCACGCCAGGCAACCGTCCGGGAACTTCCGTGGGACGTTCTCAACCGTCTGTCAAGAAGGATCACCGCTTTGCCCGGCGTGAATCGTTGCCTCTATGACCTTACCCCAAAGCCACCGGCAACCGTCGAGTATATCTGAGACGGGACTCATCTACAGGCGCGCTCTAATCCGTGTTATCCGCGCTATCCGTCCTATCCGCGGGCTGCTAACCCACGGATAAGACGGATAACGCGGATGACGCGGATATTAGCTCGCTTCTTCCTCGATCTTGATCAGCTGGCGGGCAGGGACATTTTTCAGAATCTGCTTGCGACCAGACGGCCAGTTCACTTCGACTTCATCAACACGCTCGGCCACTGGCGCGCTCTAATCCGTGTTATCCGCGCTATCCGTCCTATCCGCGGGCTACTAACCCACGGATAAGACGGATAACGCGGATGGCGCGGATATCAGGTCGCTTCTTCCTCGATCTTGATCAGCTGGCGGGCAGGGACATTTTTCAGAATCTGCTTGCGACCAGACGGCCAGTTCACTTCGACTTCATCAACACGCTCGGCCTTGCCCAGCCC
>Ga0116188_1001140_pt1 | contig 23825 bp, 15 predicted proteins | sample AD_JPNTR2_MetaG_FD_89807 | JGI IMG/M metagenome (GOLD analysis project Ga0116188, IMG submission 89807) | Active sludge microbial communities of municipal wastewater-treating anaerobic digesters from Japan - AD_JPNTR2_MetaG | ecosystem: Engineered > Bioreactor > Anaerobic > Digestate | place...
AACTTCAGCTGGACCAAGGGAAACCATGAGACTCGGTTCGGATACGACATGGTCCGTCACGATTTGATCCACTGGCAACCGGAAATCGGGCCTGGGCCACGCGGAAACTTTGAATTCCCGATCGAAGTGACCGGATCCAAAGGCGCCGAGATAACCCCGTCGAATGCGAACGGATATGCCGCCTTTCTGTTAGGACAGACCACCGAACTTGGCAAGAGCCTCCAATGGGAGCTGATGACTGCGAACGAGTGGCAGCACGCGGTTTACTTCCGTGACCGATGGCAGTTGACTCCCAACCTGACCTTGAATGTCGGCCTCCGGTACGAATACTATCCGCTGGTCACTCGTGACGACAGGGAGATGGAGTTCCTGGATTTCGAGACTTTCAATGTTATTCTCGAGAACAACATTAAAGTCTCACGAAACAACTTCGCTCCTCGCATTGGCTTCGCCTATCGAATCAGCGATAACGACGTGATCCGCAGTGGTTACGGAATCACTTATGATCCGCTGCCTTTTGCGCGTCCTCTGCGCGGGTTCTTCCCGCTGACGATCGCCGGCACCTTCCGGTCCAATGATCCGTTTGTTCCTCAACAGACTCTCGATGAGGGCATTCCCATCTTCACGGGTCCTGAGACTTCTCCCGGTGCTGTGATTCCACTCCCGTCCTTTGTGGAAATGAGAACGATGCCGGAAGACGAAGTTCACAGGGGTTACATTCAGTCGTGGAACCTGGTATACGAGCGGAAATTGCCAGGTGATGTCGTAACTTCTATAGGTTATGTCGGCACACAGACGACCAATCAGCTGGCGGACCATTTGGTCAACTGGTCTCCTCCCGGAGGCGGTACCGAGGGGCGACAACTGTTTCCGCGCAGCGACGCCACGATCCGGTTCTGGGATGGCTGGCTCAGCGCCAACTACCATTCGTTGCAAGTTGCGATTAACCGACGGTTCACCGGTGGTTTCTTCCTGAAAGGCGCCTACACCTATTCGCGAGCCATCAACATGACCGACGATGACGGCTGGGCCGAGCTCATGTGGAACGACCCGTCGATCCTGTTCCGTAACCGCGCGCAGGCCGGCTTTAATCGTCCGCATGTTCTGCAGCTTGCGGCTATCTATGACTTGCCCTTTGGTCGCACCGGGGACGGAGCACTGAGCAAAATCATCCGCGGCTGGCAAGTGAACGGGATCTTCTCGGTCAGCGAAAACGAGCCCTTCACCGTTACTTCAGCCAACACCATCGAAACCGTTCACAACTCCCAGACCGCCGACCAGATTGCGCCCAACGTCGAAACGCTTGGAGGCATCAGGGATACTCCATATTACGATACCAGCGCGTTCGCGCCGGTCAATCGGATACCTGGACAGACCTGCACAGGCAATGACTGCTACGGGACTGCCGGGCGGAATATCCTGCGTGGCCCCACCTGGGTCAACATGGATTTCTCCCTGTTCCGACGTTTCGCCTTAGCGGAAGATGTCGGACTGGAATTCCGGTCCGAATTCTTCAACATCACCAATACGCCTCACTTCAACAATCCGGAGCCGAGTGCTAATTCCAGCAACTTCATGCGCATCCTCAGCACCAGTGACAATGCTCCGGAGCGTATTGTTCGATTCGGCTTGAGGTTGAGTTTCTAACCATCCTTCTTCAAGAACCGGCTGGCGCCTGCACCCGCGCGAAGCGCAGCCCGGCCGGTTTCACACCAAAGCCCCCGGGCCTGCGGATCGGGCCGGGGGCTTTCTCTGACTCTGGAGAGTCTGCCCCCGCATTCGTGTGGCCTGCTTATCCGCGTAGTCTCCGAACGAGGCAACTACTGGTTCGTTCTGCGAGGGACCTGTGAGAGAATCGGTGCATGCTCGGGACTCTGACTGCCGTGCAAGCACGAACAATCGGGTGTCGTATTGAAAAACAAAGGACAGCAATTCTGGTAGTGTCGCTACTACTGATTAGTATGGCGGCCTGCCTGCCGCTGGTGGCGGCATCCTTGGTCCGCATCGACGGTGAGTTGAAGCAGTGGCACAAAGTAACGCTCACGATCGATGGGCCTGAAGCGAACGAGACCGACACCGATCCGAATCCATTCCTGGATTATCGGATGACCGTCATCTTTACTCATGCCTCCGGCACGCCACGCTATCAGGTACCCGGCTATTTCGCGGCTGACGGAAATGCTGCTCATACGTCCGCCCGATCAGGTCATAAGTGGCGTGCTCACTTATCCCCAGACAAGCCTGGCATATGGAACTATCGCGTGGAGTTCCTCAAAGGCAAGAACATCGCCGTTGAACCGTCGGCTGGCGCCGAAGAATTACGCGGGATTCATGGCGTGGAGGGACGCTTTTCTATCGCGCCGACTGACAAGTCTGGTCGCGATTTCCGTGCCAAGGGTCGTTTGCGATACGTAGGCAAACACCATCTGCAGTTTGCAGGCACCGGTGAATACTTCCTGAAGGCCGGCCCGGACGCTCCCGAAAACCTGCTGGCCTATGCCGATTTTGATGGAACTGCATCCTTGAAGATCTCGAGTACCGTGCGCCCGGGTGAAGCTGCCCCGTCGGGGTTGCACCGATACGAAGCGCACTGCGCGGACTGGAGAGCCGGCGATCCGACCTGGGGCGATGGCAAGGGGAAATGCCTCGTAGGCGCATTGAACTACCTGGCAATGAAAGGCCTGAACGCCTTTTCCTTCATCACCTACAACGTTGGTGGAGACGGGGAAGACGTCTGGCCGTTCACCTCACCTACGGACAAGCGTCACTACGATTGCTCTAAACTGGATCAATGGCAGATCGTTTTCGACCATGCTCAGAAACTTGGCCTATACCTTCACTTCAAAATGCAGGAAAACGAAAACGACGATAACCGGCTGGGGGATCTTACAGTTGTGCCCGCCGCACTTGACGGGGGCGATCTGGGAATGGAGCGAAAACTGTACTGCCGGGAGTTGATAGCCCGTTTCGGGTACCAATTGGCCCTCAACTGGAATCTCGGCGAGGAGAACACCCAGTCGGCCGAACAGCAACAAGCCATGGCCCGGTACATTCGTGAAATCGATCCGTACGATCATCACATAGTAGTTCACACCTTCCCGGACTGGCAGGACAGAGTCTACTCAAAGCTTGTCGGAGATCAGTCGGTGCTGACCGGGGCTTCTTTACAAAACCACTGGAGTCAGACGCACGGAAAGACGCTTCACTGGCTGCAGGAATCGGCAAGGCTGGGGCGTCCCTGGGTGGTTGCCAACGACGAACAGAACCCGGCGGAACTTGGCGTGCCGCCTGATCCTGGCTACCAAGGGTTCGACGGAAAGGCACAAACCCGAGACGGCAAGACTTACGACTTGAACGACATACGCAAGTACACGCTGTGGGGTAACCTGATGGCCGGAGGCGCCGGTGTTGAGTACTACTTCGGCTACAGGCTCCCTCAAAACGATTTGAACTGCGAGGACTTCAGAAGTCGAGACCGCAGCTGGGACTTCTGCCGGATCGCTCTTTCGTTTTTTCAAGATAACCAGATCCCATTTTGGGAAATGACGAACGCCGATTCCCTCGTCGGGAATACGCAATCAGACAACTCGCGCTATGCGCTCGCCAAAGCTGGCGAAGTCTACGTCGTTTACCTGCCTGACGGCGGCAGCTGTGAATTGGATCTGACCGGTGTTACGGGCGCCTACCGGGTCCAGTGGTTTAACCCCCGAACGGGCGGACGGCTCGCCACTGGAAGCGTCAAAGAAGTGCAGGGAGGACGAATCTCAAGCCTTGGCCTGCCACCGTCGGATCCCTGGGAAGATTGGTGTGTCCTGGTCAAGAGGAAGTAAGGTAGGCTTCATAATGAGAGTAACCGATGGTGAATAGGAGAGACTTACCGCCAGGTTTTGTTTACCGTGCGGAGTTCATCTCCGTACAGGAAGAATCGGCACTGCTTGAAGAGATCTCGCTTCTGCCGTTTTCAACCATAACCCTGCGGGGCATGCCGGCTCGCAGGCGCGTCATCCACTACGGCTGGGTTTACGGGTACGAATCCTTCAAAATCACCCCCGGTCCCCCGTTACCGCAGTTCCTCTTTCCTTTGAGGGAGCGGGCAGCTCAGGCTATTGGGCTGAACCCGGAAGAACTCGGAGAGGCGCTGCTCACTGAATACACCGCCGGCGCTGCCATCGGCTGGCATCGCGACGCGCCGGCCTTCGGCATTGTTCTCGCGGTTTCCCTGGCCGGCCCCTGTCGGCTGCGCTTTCGAAAGGGCGAGGGCGCCCAACGTCACACCACCGAAACTATTGTTGAGCCTCGTTCTCTTTACGTTCTGTCAGGGGAAGCACGCGATCAATGGCAACACTGCATTCCCCCCACCAAGGGACTGCGGTACTCGATCACCTTCCGGACACTCAGGAAACAGGCATAGAGAGAATTGCCGGCAAAACCGGCACGGTGCCGGACTCTGGAGAGTCCGGCCACGATAAAGACCCAACGCTCTAACGCCCGCCTGAAGGTCGGACTACAAACAAACAGCAGTCGAATTCTCGCCTTGGATTACTAAGCGCCTGCGTCCAGATCCGCCAGGATCTTTTCGAGCAGCCTGCCCGTGTATCCTCTCAGCCTCTGATCGAGATTGGGATCATCTTTCGGCAAGGCACGAATCGCTCCCTTGATGCCGAGAGCCCGGCCATCCAATTCATCAATCGCGTTGAGGGCGGCTATACTCACATAGACTCCGTGTTTGCGAACGTCGGCGAAGTCAAGGAGTACCTTAAGACAACGATCCAGTCCACTCTGCTTGCCGTAGAGTCCCAACGCCTCTGCCGCGACGATCTTCACGGACGGAGAGGGATCGCTGGACAGAGCTTCTTCAAGCGCTTCCTCGCATTCGATCACCGCTTCCCGTCCTCGCATGCGGATTCCCATCACCGCCCAATAACGTACAGCCGCGTCGGTATCACTGAGGAGACCCTTCAGGTGGGAGACAGCGTCGGACGAAAGGGACGAGGCCTGCTCAGCCGTCTGAATGATACGCTCCAGAGGCAGAGCCGGGTCATGGCCGACCTCGTAGGCGGTCTTTCCCTTGGCTCGCTGGTGCATGTCCGCTTCTGGAAGGAACCCCACGTCGCGAATGCGAAGAGCAAGTTCACGCTGTTTTCCGCGCAGCCTCTCAAGGACATCGCGATATTCGGGATAGTTCGCGAGATTACGCACTTCGTCCGGGTCTGTTTCGAGATCGTATAACTCTTCCGGCGCCTTCGTTTCCCAGAATGTTTTCTGCTCCGGCCGCAGCTTCCCCTGGTCGTAAAGGTCCTTCCACACCCGTGTAGTGGGGGTCTCGAACATGTAACTCACGTACTGGCCGTAGATCTTATGGGGCATGAAGTTTCGGATGTAAACATAGCGCTTGTCTCGAACTGAGCGGACCAAGTCGAGGCGTTCATCCATTCGTCCCCGGAAGCCATAGAGACAATTCTGCTCGGGCGCTGCAAAAGGCCCCATGAAGGCGTGGCCTTGCATGTAGGCGGGCGGATTGATTCCCGCCAGGCTTAAGACCGTAGGAGCGAGATCGACAAAGCTGACCAATCGCTCCGACCTTCCGCCCGGCCTGTAATCGGGAGGAGCCAGACGCCTGAACTTCTCGGGAACATACACGATAAGCGGCACGCGCAACCCACTGTTGTAGGGCCAGCGCTTGCTTCTTGGCATGCCCGGTCCATGGTCCCCGTAATAGAACACGATGGTCTCCTCATGCAGGCCGTCACGCTCGAGTTCGGCCAAAACCTTCCCGGCTGCCACGTCCATTTCGGTCATCTTGTCGTAGTACTGTGCCCAGTCCTGTCGTACTTCCGGGGTATCCGGGTGGTATGCAGGGACTCGAACCTTTGACGGGTCGTGCACCGCGTCGTGCGGACGTCTACGGATCTGGCTCTCATGCGTTTGGGTGAAGTTGAAAACCGCAAAAAAGGGCTGTCCGGGTTTTCGGTTTCTCCAATGAGCCTGCGTACTCGATTCGTCCCACACCTGACCCGGTTTCTCGACGTTGTAATCTTCTTTGCTGTTGTTGGTGCAGTAGTAGCCTGCGTCGCGCAAAAACTGGGGATACAGCTTCATACCTTCCGGCAAAGGAACATTGCTTCGCATGTGCTCCGAACCTGTGGAAGGAGGATACATTCCGGTAATAATCGTTGTCCGAGCCGGAGCACAGACCGGGGCGTTCGACCAGGCATTCAGATAAATCGTGCCCTTGCTCGCCAGCCGATCCAGGTTGGGAGTTGTGGCAAACCTGTCGCCGTAACAGCCAAGGTGTGGTCCATTGTCTTCGCTGGTAATCCAGAGGATGTTGGGGCGTTGATTGCCCTGCTGCAAGAGATTTGCTGAAGCTCCAGCGGCCGCCAGCAACGAGGCGTCGGTGAGAAAGTCTCTTCGAGTGACCCGGTTCTTCATGCGGGATAGTTAACCACAACAGAGCCGGGAGCGCAGTAACTTCCTGCTGAGTGACTGGCCGTTGCGTTTGACCGGTATTCCAACAGGCTCTTTCCCGCCCTCCCCGCTCTTCCCTCCCTCGATTGACTCTCTGCACTTCCGTCCCTAAAATCATCGGGAGTTTATGGAGGTCTAGCAATGCCGGATAACAGTCCGTTGACACCCGTTGGCCTGGACAATACACCATGGGACCACAAATGGGGTTTTGCCGACACTGAATTCATCGTTCATGAGGACCGCACCGTTGAGCTGACGGGAAAGCGTTACAACCTTTCCGGTTATAGGATGCCGGACTTTATCCCGTACGTGGAGGAAGTGCTGGGTATCCAGCTTGATATCCACGACCAGAAGGAGGAACTAAAGAACAAACCTATTGACCCGCCGATCCTGAACCCAGGCTTCTGCGAGGCGGTCAAGGCTCACTTCCACCCCGGTCAGTACAGCTTCGAGGACCGGGATCGTCTGCTTCACAGCCATGGGCAGACCACCACAGACGAAGTCTACCAGGTACTCTACGGCCGCTTGGAGCGCTTTGCGGACATGGTTTTTTACTGCGAGTCTGAGGAGGACGCCAAGAATATTGTCCGCCTTGCCGGCGAGCATGACGTTTGCCTGGTCCCTTATGGAGGAGGCACAAGCGTCAGCTGCGCTCTCAAACTGCCGCCTTGGGAAAAAAGAATGATTGTTTCGGTCGACATGCGAAGAATGAACAAGATCGAATGGATCGACCGGAAAAACCTCCGAGCCTGTGTGCAGGCAGGAATCGTCGGTGTGGCTCTGGAAAACGAGCTGTCGAAGCACGGCATGATGTGCGGGCATGAGCCCGACAGTATAGAGCTTTCTACCCTGGGCGGATGGATCGCAACCAACGCCAGCGGCATGAAGAAAAACCGCTACGGGAATATCGAACAGATTGTCGAGAATATCACCCTGGTTACCCCCGCGGGCGTTATTGAACAGATCGATCCGTTATGCCGCGCGTCTATTGGGATGCAGCCTCAAAACCTGCTTTTCGGAAATGAAGGAAATCTGGGACTCATAACTAAGGCGGTCATCAAAATTCATCCTCTGCCGGAGGTGACAAAGTACGGCTCGCTCGTATTCCCGGACATCGACACGGGTATTAACTTTCTGTACGAGCTGGCCCATAGCGGCCTTCTCCCGGCGAGCATCCGACTGGTCGACAACATCCAGTTTCGTTTCGGTTTGGCGCTGAAAAAACGGACCGACAGCTTCTTGCAGACCGCGCTTGATAGCATCAAAAAGTCGTACCTCCTCAAGGTCAAAGGCTTCGATCCCCACAAAATGGTGGCGGCCACCGTGGTCATGGAGGGTTCTGCCCGGGAGGTCGCGCAGCAGGAGAAGCATCTGTACCGGCTCGCCAAGAAGTACAACGGAATTCCGGGCGGCGCCGATGCCGGCCAGCGGGGCTACATGTTGACCTACGCCATAGCTTACATCCGGGATTTCGTGGCCAAATTCCACGTCATCGGGGAAACATTCGAAACCTCGGTCCCCTGGTCCAAAATCAAACAGGTTTGCGAAGCAGTCGAGAAGCGGCTACGCGAGAAACACGAAGAGTTCAAGCTTCCGGGAAAATTCTACGTCTCTTATCGGATCACCCAGGTGTACCACACGGGCGTCTGCGTCTATTTCATGTACGGACTTTACACCAAAGGAGTCGAGGAACCGGCTAAGGTCTACAGCCACATCGAGCATTCCCTGCGGGAAGCGATCTTGGAAAACGGCGGGTCGATCTCACATCACCACGGCGTCGGGAAATTGAGAAAAGACTTCATGAAGCAGACGCTATCCCCTGACAGCATTGAATTCCTGAAACGCGCCAAGCAATGCGTCGATCCCAAGAACGTTTTCGGGGTCGGGAACAACGTTTTCGCCAAGGAGTGAATAAAGAACCGAGAAGGGACATCGGTTGTGTCCCTTCTCTAGAAAAACTCTCACAGCGGAACTTCAACTACACCTGTTCCGGAACGACAAAGGGCGGCCGGTATCTGCGCGTTAAGAGCTGGTTAGCCCAGTAGCCAAGATCATACTCGGCGCTCGAAAGGAATTTCTCTTCTTTCGGGTCAATGTCCAAGGCAGCGCCTAAGACTGGCTTGACACAAGACATGTCAACGCCATTCGCGATCAGGTGTTCCGTGAACCGAGACAACGCCTCGGATACATCGGCCCTTCCCTTGATTTTCTCCACGATCTCTTCTACCGGACGTTCGGCTCCCAGTCGATGAGAGATGTTGCCTAGATGGCATAGAGCCGACGAGATATGGCCTTCCAGGATATCCGCAGCCAAATCACTGGCTTTGCGGCTTCTTACCGCCCGGATGAAATTCGGGACATGATCGTCCCCGCCGCTGCTTGAGAACTGCTTAACCCGCTTGTTATCGCGATCGTAAACCCAGCCGCCGCCAGCGCCTCCTACGAAGGAGCCTTCCTCACAATCGATCACGAAACCGATTCTCACGCCGCGATAGTGGTCCATGTTCTCGACGCCGGCTCTTTCAGGAAGGCCGCGGACTTCGAAAATCAGGGGTGCGGCAGGATAGTCCAGAACCGCGACCTGCGTATTCGCTGTTTCGCCGTCATCCTCGTAGCCGAATCTTCCACCGATGCTGAAGACTCGAGGCGGAAATCCCTTTTCTCCCAGCATCCATCGGCACATATCCATTTCATGAACGCCCTGGTTGCCGATATCACCGTTTCCCGTCTGCCAGAACCAGTGCCAATCGTAGTGGAATCTTTCCCTTCTGAGCGGCTTTAGAGGCGCAGGACCACACCACAGATCGTAGTGAACCCCGGCAGGGATGGGCTGTGGGCCGTTTGCCTGCCCGATGCTCGGGCGTCGCTTATAGCAGAAACCTCGCGCTCTCAGGATCTTCCCAAGGCGTCCGCTTCGAAGATACTCAGCCACTTCCTGAAGCGCAACATCGGATCTCGACTGCGTGCCCGCCTGGACGATTCGTCCATATTTGCGTGCCGCCTCAACGGCCTTTCGACCTTCGAAGACGTTATGAGAAATGGGCTTCTCGACATAGACATCTTTCCCGGCCTGGCAAGCCCAGACTGTCATTAGAGAATGCCAGTGATTGGGAGTAGCTATACTGACGGCATCAATGTCTTTGTTTTCCAGAAGCTTACGAAAATCAACATAGGTCTGTACCGTGATGTTCTCGGCACTGAGTTTCTTGACTTCGCGGTCCAGGATGCTTTCATCGGCGTCGCAAAGTGCGACGACCCTTACCCCCGGAACCTGTTTGAACATCTGGATATGATGACTTCCCTTGGAATTCAAACCTACCACTGCCACCCGGACCGCGTCGTTCGCCCCCAGGGGTTTGCCGGAGGAAAAGACAGGCCGGGAGGTCGCGAGGTAAGAGACCGCACCCCCTGTGGAAACCTGTTTGATGAAATCGCGCCGATTCGTATCCTGCATTTCTACCCTCGATAACCTCGATAACATTCCGATAGTCTTTACGAAGACAAAGTGTCAGTGTAACAGTGAAAAGCCCCTGTGAAAAGGATTTCGAGGGTCTCAAATGCGTGGATAAAGGAGGGGCACGCAGCGGGTTGCAAGAACAGAGGCCAGGAGCACAGCATATTTGGCGGAGCGACCCGGCCCTTGCTGTGAGCCTCCTGTCGAAGTTTACTTCCTGGAACTCTGGAGCGTGTGGAATCCAAAAGTTGGCGCCTTGGGCCGTGTCGCTCCGCTGAAAAGCGCTACGCTTCCAAGCTCTGTTCAACCAGCAGCCAACTCCCCCTATATCAACAGCCGTCGGCCAGTTCCCTCTCCATCCGCCTCAAAATGCCATCCGGCTCGCTCACACCCAAACGGGCTATCTCGTCGGCGCGCTCCTGGGAGTCGGCAACCGCGTAGATTCGCAATTCATCGGCATTGCCTGAAGGCCTGATATGCGCTATGTCCCGGTTAGTGAAATAAACGCGCACTCCATCCGTGTAGTTGATCTTTTCAATCGCTCCAAAGCCCAGGCTCGAGGAGAAAAAGCGTGCCAAGATGGATCTGATCACAAGAGCCGACTCCAGCTCCTGGCGGCTGGACTCGACTTCACGGCCTTCTTCGTCCAGAAATCTCGGTACTTCCTCGAAAATCGTTTCGCACACTTCTGGATTCGTCGGCCTGAGTCGCGCGAGCATGCCAAGAGCCCGGGATCGGGGAAATTCTCTTAGCAAGGAGGCCTTACTGTACCGGGCGGGCAGTGATTCAAACAGTTCCACCAGGCTGATCCCCTTCTGTTTGGCCGCAAAAAGTACACAGAGGACTGGGAGTAAGGCGTCTCGGGTCGGGAGGGCACGCAGCGTTCGCTCGCCAGAATAAATGTCAGAGCCCAGGAGGAACCCTCCGTTCGCCTCCCAGCCGCAGGTTCGACGTTTGCCCTTAGCCCGCGCCTTTTCAATTCCGGCAATAACGAATGGGGACCCAATCCGGGTTTTCGGTTCCACCTTGTCTCGCAGGCTCCCGAAGTCCACGGCGTCATTACAGCTGATCGGCACCACCACGCTGTCGACTTGCAGAAATTCGGCGACGAGCATGCCCAGCCGGTCCCCTCCAAAAAACCGAACTGACTGCCCTCCTGATCCGGAGGTCGGCGCGAGGACCAGTGGCCGGTCGCTATCGCCGTCAGTCGACACAACCGCATCAATCGAACCGTATTCCCTTCTGGCTTCGTCGACCAGAACACCAACCTGGGCAAGTATTTCCTGATCGATGTTTTCAGTATCAATAGGCACAAATGTATCGCTTCGGCCGGCGCAAATGACTTCCGCGCCAAACGATCCGAGCACCTCCGCCAGAATATCCCGGCCGACTGCCGAATGCTGGTAAACCAGCACGCGCAACCCCTTAAGGTCGCGGTCGGCAAAGAAACTCAAGTAACGCTCGATGTAGGCGCTCTTCCCTCTTTCATCTACGGGTCCAAGTTCGCTGTGCCCTGACTTGAACATCCCGTGTTCGTTGAACAGAGATGTTGAGAGCGGCTCGTCATACAGTCGCGTTCGAATTTCGTCGACGAACCGCCCAATCGGTTCCTCATCTTTCTTGAGCAATTCCCGGCAACCGGTGTTCACCTTATAGCCGTTGCGGTCAAAGGGGATGTGAGATCCGGTGACCATGATGCTCCCCTTGCCGTTCAGAAACCCGTAGTACGCAAGCGCCGGAGTTGGAATGGCGCCGAGGTTGACCGGTATCAGCCCCGCATCCCGGATGGCTCTCTCGATAGTCTGAGCCAGCTCTCCGCGACCTTTCTGCTCGGCCACAAACCGAGTGGAACTTGGGCGCAAATCGTAAGCAAAGTAAAAAGGATCGCCCTCGGAGATCCCTCCCTCTTCAGCCGGGAGCGACTTCAGGTACTCAAGCTCGGCACGGGCATTAATGTAGACCTCCAACTGCGTCAGGTCTACGACCTTTCCCCGCCGGCCGCTCGTTCCGAATCGGAGAATCTCGGGTTCGTACTGCAGGCACGACCGGAGAGAAGCATTCTCGTTCATCGATGGCTCCATTGCTAAACTGACTGGCGTCGCCGCTCGCGATACCAACGGATCAATTGGTTGGTCGAACTGTCGTGACTTAACGATGCCAGTTCAACGCTGGTCAACTCCGGAAGTATCCGATTGGCGAGTACCTTGCCGAGTTCAACGCCCCATTGATCGAAGCTGTTCACATTCCAGATGATTCCCTGGGTGAAAATCTTGTGTTCGTACAGTGCGATCAGCTTGCCCAGCGTGGCCGGATCGAGCCGTTCGGCCAGAATAGTGTTCGTCGGCCTGTTTCCAGCAAAGACCCGATGGGGCACCAGGTCTCCGCGGATCTTTTCAGCCCGAACCTGATCCTCGGTCCTGCCGAAAGCCAGGGCCTCGGTTTGAGCGAACAGATTTGCGATCAGTTTATCGTGATGATCGCCCAGGGGATTTCGGCTCTCGACAAAACCTATGAAATCAGCGGGAATCAGTTTCGAGCCCTGATGCAGCAGTTGATAAAAAGCGTGCTGGCCATTGGTCCCCGGTTCTCCCCAGATAATCGGGCCGGTCTGCCATTTGACCGGCTCACCATCACGGGTCGTAGACTTTCCGTTCGATTCCATATCCAGCTGCTGGAGATAAGCAGGAAAGCGACTGAGATATTGATCGTAAGGGAGAATGGCATAGCTTTCCGCGCCGACGAAGTTGTTGTACCAGATGCCGAGCAGCGCCAGAATGACCGGGAGGTTCCGTTCCAGCGGAGCGTTGCGGAAATGCTGGTCCATCGCGTAATAACCGCCCAACATGTCAAAGAAGTTCTCCGGGCCTATGGCCACTACCAACGAGAGGCCGATTGCCGAGGGCAGGCTGTAGCGTCCCCCCACCCAATCCCAGAACTCAAACATGTTGTTCTCGGCGTCGATACCGAAAGCCTCGACCGCTTCGCTGTTCGTCGACACAGCCACGAAGTGGCGCCTGATTGCATTCTCATCGTGGAAAGCGTCCAGCAACCAGTGACGAGCGGAAATCGCGTTGGTCATCGTCTCCTGGGTGGTGAAGGTTTTGCTCGCAACGATGAACAGCGTCTCTTCAGGTGAGACACCGCGTAAGGTTTCGACAAGGTGTGTCGAATCAACATTTGAAACAAAACGGACCGACAGGCGACGATCGCTGTATGGACGAAGCGCTTCATGCGCCATGGCCGGTCCCAGGTCTGACCCGCCTATTCCGATGTTGATGATCGTCTTAACCGGCTTGCCTGTGTGCCCTTTCCACTCCCCGCTCCGGATGCTACGCGAAAACTCAGCCATTCTGGCGAGAACACGTCGGACCTCGGGCATCACGTCCTGCCCGTCAACCCAGACAGGAATGCTCGATTGATTACGTAAAGCCGTGTGCAAAACGGCCCGCTTTTCGGTCACATTAATCTTCTCTCCATTGAACATGCGTTCAATTTCGCCGCGAAGATCGACCGCGCGGGCCAAGGCGAAAAGAAGCTTCATCGTCTCATCGGTAACCCGGTTCTTGGAGTAATCGAGGAAAATTCCTGCAGTCTCCAGAGACAGGCGCGAAGCGCGTTCGGGATCGCTGGAGAAAAGATCGCGAAGATGAAGCGGTGATATCTGTTGGTAATGTCGAGCAAGAGCCTTCCATTCGGGTCGATCAATCACAAGTGTCATAGATTCCTTTCGAACCGTAGAGCGTACCTGAGCCGGGGCCGGCCTGTAAACGGCAAGAGGCTCGATTTGATCCCGCGTCAACCCCCCTTTCACAACCGCAAGAACCGGCGAATGCCGCAGAAAGATGGGCCAGACGTTTCCGAGATCCCGGTAGCGTCCTAATCGCTTACGCGAAAGCTGGAAGCCATGCTGTTAAACGCTGGTTGGAAAGCGTCGTAATCACGCTCTGGCGATATAAAAAGCATGTAGATCAGCCGGTTGCCTGATACCGGCCGCGTCACCAACACGACTCGCTCGTTTTCTTGGGTAACCGGTGAACGCCCGGACAGCGAAAGCGACAGTCCCTGCACCCCATCGACTGAAACGCGTCGCGGCGAACGGCTCTCGCGCCGCAGGTAGTTATTGGAACTGAGCAACTGCGCCAGGAGGCCCTCGGTGGCGTCCTCGAGAGAAAACCGTCGTCGCCGCGTGCGGGAACCCGAATCGGCGGCAGCAGGGTCAAAGCTGCCAATGATGGTCCCGTAGATAATCGATTCCTGGCCTTGATACCGGACGATGCCCCCCTCGGGCGCCAGTGTCACACCGCCTCCGTCTGGCGATTCATAGGCGCGCCAGTTATCAGGGTAGCGGATGCGAAAGGCGCCAGACTTCTGCTCGAACGTGCGCAACTTGGACGAAGGTCGAGCCACGTTGACACGGACAGGCCCGCTCTGCTGCTCCTCCGCGTCAGGCTGGGTTCCGGCCGGCTGACTCTTGGCTAACTCGTTCATGGAAGGCGCCTTCGCCATTCGGTTCAGCCGTGACCGAATCCGACCGAAATCGCCAACAGGAGATCGGGAGTCGTATCGGCCGATGAGCTGCGCCTCCTTCTGAATACGTGCGGCACGGTCGGCCGGTGCCGGATGACTGCTGAAAAACTGCTCAATCTTGCTCGGATCCCGGCCTGCTTGTTCGCGCAATGTCTGGAACATTCGCGCCATTGCCATCGGATCATATCCGGCCGCGGCCAGCATCTGCGCTCCGACTACGTCCGCCTGCTCCTCAGCTGAGCGGCTGAACTTCAGGAACAAGGAGTTGAGGCCGAAGCCTCCGATCGCTTCCATAATGCTGCTGGTCGTTCCACCTCCCAACACCCCTCCGAGGATTCCCAGACCAGCCTGCCCCAAGTACGCCTTCGATGCCTGATTGGTGCCGTGACGGAGGGCGACATGCGCTATTTCGTGCGCCATCACACCCGCCAGTTCTGCTTCATCACCGGCCGCTTCAATCAAACCCCGGTTGACGTACATGTAACCGCCTGGCAAGGCAAAAGCATTGACGTCGGCGACGTTGACAACTTTGAACTGATAAGGAAATTTCGGCCCCGGCGCCACGGCAGCCAGGCGATCGCCTATGCGCGAAATGTAGTTCTGGATCTCGGAATCCTTCAGTATGGGCAGTTGCCGTTCCACTTCGATGGCTGATTGTTTGCCGATTTCTACGTCCTGCTCTTCCGAGAAAATGTTGAAACCCGGCTTGACTGTCGTCTGCGCTTGAATTCCCGCCTGCCAAAGGCCGGTCATAAGTGCAAGAACCGCGAAACGCCTCGTCCGAAACCAGATCGATTGCCGCATGCTTCCTCCTGCTCTCTAATTGATGTTACAGCAGCTTGCAAGGTTGCGGGAATTAATCGCTAAGTTTTTGACACGTTTGTAGTCGTGCGGATTTATAATGGTAACCCAAACTTGGAGGGGCTGAATGATCGTGCGAAACAGAAAGCCGCCTTGGGATCGACTCCTTGCTTTATTTCTCCTCGCAATCTTTCAGCTTCTTGTCACTGTCGTTGGGACAGAGTAACGGGAACCGAAACGACATCTGTGACCGGCCCTTATGTTGCGGCAGCTCGCGAGGTTGCGGGAATTAATCGCTAAGTTTTTGACACGTTTCGGCGTCCTGCGCATCTACATGGTAATTCTGGATTGGAGGCACTAAACAATGGTGCGAAATGGAAGACCGTCTTTGAATCGACTCCTTTCTCTCCTCGCGATCTTTCAAATCTTTATCAATGTCGCTGGGGATAGCCTGGTCGCTCAGTCGTTGCGAGCCGAAAAGACTCGGGCTCAGCTCGTGAACTCGCGCGATATAAATGATTACCTTCCGCTCAGGGTTGGCAACAAGTGGGTTTATTCGGTAGAGCGTGCCGGCCTCGGTTCCGTCTCTCGTTGGGAAGTCGCAGTGGAGCCCGACGCCAATGAACCGGTACGGATGTCCCCCTACTATCGCCTGACCGGATATTTCACGTCCAAGACAACTAGCCTGGTTTACTCCAACCGGAACCAGGACGTGTTCGAACGTGGAAACGATAGGAGAGATTATCTCTGGTACCAGTTTGGCGCGCCTGTCGGATACAGCTGGGAGATGCGGTTTCCACCCGAGCATTCCGAAAGCTGTCAAGATGGCGCCCGGCTCTCCATAGGTGCGCGTGATGAAGTTGTCACAACGCCAGCGGGCGAGTTCAGGGACGTCATTCGAATCGACTATCAGACCCTTTGTCAGGATGCCGGGATTGTCAGCGAATGGTTTGCCCCCGGGGTGGGACTCATACGCCGCGAGGAGACCTCCTTTGCGGGACCTGTCATCAGCGAACTGGTGTATGCCGAGTTGGGAAAGACGACCTTGCCGCGAGGCGCTTATTCGACTTCGCTTTACTTGTCCAGCCCCCGGTACGGCTATAACCTGATGCCGCCTGTCGATCCCTCCCGACTGCCTCGAGTCAGGGGTGCCTTCGTGGTCCGCAACCGCACCGGTGAACCTTTTGAGCTAGTATTTCCGGATTCTTGTCAGGGGCTGCGACTCGAGGTTCGCAATTCGGAAGGTGAGGTGGTTCTTGAGAAGAACACGCTGGAAAACGTGGCCTGCCTGCCAGTGGTGACGCATGTTGATCTGAGCAGGCGGCCCCTGGTTGTTCCCTTCTCTTTTGTGCTGTCCGACAAAGAGGGGAAACCGCTTCCCGATGGGTTATACACCCTGACAGCAGAGCTTTTGAACTTGCCAAACCCACCCGTCGCGCGCTCTGTCTTCGAAGTCGAGTCAGTCCACTAAAAGCAGGGGTAAAGGGATAAAGGGGTAAAGGGGAAAAGCATTTTCCATTTAGCTTTTTGCCCCTTTACTTCTCCATCCCTTTATCCCTTGCAGTTCGTGTTACTCTAGACTCGTAACGACTCCTCCGGGTGTGTTCGACGAATGACCCCTGCGCTTCTTATCCGAACACGTGACGGCGGGACACGGACAGTCCCTCTGGAGGCGCCGGTCGTGATTCTGGGACGGTCACGAGAGGCCGACCTGAGTTACCCCGAAGACACGGCGCTTTCGCGTCGTCACCTGGCCTTCGAAAAATCCGGGGAAAGCTGGGTCGTGCGCGACCTGGGAAGCAAGAACGGCACCTACCACAACGAGGTCCTAGTAACCCGTCCGACGCGGCTGCATCCAGGCGACAGAATCGTAGCCGGGCATCTCATCATCGACTTCAGTGCGTCGCCAATACCGAATGAAACCGTGGTTTTTGTGGAAGAAAGTTCCACTAATCCGGCGTTTGGCAAGACGCTGGTGAGCAACCTCGATGACGCCCTGTCGGACCGTGAGGGAATCGCCCCGGTTGCGGGCGGCGACAGTCGGGTCGTCTGGCGACATATCCGGACCCTGGTCCGCGCCGGGCGTGAACTGGCCGGCCATCAACCGCTTTCCGAACTCTTCCAGACCATCATTGAACTGGCCACCGACGCTGTAGCGGCAAAACGAGGAGTGCTGATGACGTTGGATAACGGCGTCCTGGAAGTTCGAGCCGCCAGGGGAGAGAGTTTTTGTATCTCCACGGCAGTCCGTGACCGCGTCTTGAGGGAAAAGGCTTCACTGCTCGTTCAGGACACCCAACTGGACGAAGCGTTTTGCAGCCGCGAGAGCATTCTCAAGCAGAAAGTCCGAAGTTTCATGGCGGTTCCGCTGCAAACCAACCAGCGAGTGATCGGTCTGATTTACGTTGATGCTCCCAACCTTCAACCCGACTTTACAAGAGACGACCTTAACCTGCTCACCGTGCTTGCCAATGTCGCTGCTGTGCGAATCGAGCGAGAGCGTCTGGTAGAAGTCGAGCAGATGGAAAGGATGCTGCTTCGAGAGCTGGAGCAGGCTGCCGAGATTCAGCGCGCTCTGCTTCCGTCGACATTGCCCAAAGCGAAAGGGCTGGAGCTGGCGGGCTACAATGTTCCCTGCCGTACAGTTGGCGGTGATTACTACGATTTTATTGCGTATCCGGACGGCTCCACGGGGCTGGTAGTAGCCGATGTGGCCGGCAAGGGAATGGCAGCGGCGCTCCTCATGTCCTGCCTTCAGGCCCGGGTCCGTTTGCTCGAGGAAGAACCCGGCCCGCTCGCCGAAACGGTTTCGCGCCTCAATCGCAGCATGCTGGCCTGCTGTCCCGGAAATCGGTTCGTAACCTTCTTCATTTCACGCTACCACCCTACCCTCGGTGAAATCGTTTATTGCAACGCCGGACACAACAGTCCGCTTGTGGTCCGTGCTCATGGTAAGACCGAAACGCTGGCAGCGGGCGGTCCTCTGCTGGGAATCCTGCCGGATGCCAGCTATGAGCAGGGACGATGCACACTCGCGCCGGGAGATATCCTGGTGTTGTACAGCGATGGCGTTACCGAGGCAGTTCAGCCTGAGACGGGAGAGGAATTCGGCGAGGCGATACTGGCCAGACTCGTTGAAGACCACCAGCAGGAGAGTGCTTGCGCAATTCTGGAAACAATCGCTCAGGCAGTCGAGTCCTGGACTTCCGGATCTCCATCCGCCGACGACATCACCCTGGTCGTAGCCAAAAGGGTGAGCTAACGAGAATCAAGTCTTGGAAAGCGCTCGCGCTATGTTGTTGGTCGACCTTTTCTACGGCTGGTTCTTTGACCCCGCGTTTGGCACAATGGTTGAAAAGCAAGTATTTGCCTCACCCGTATCGTATTGATGCACTTGGAAAGACGAGATCAGAATCGAGCGGATCGCCGGCGTCGACCGACTCCTGCGATCTCGCCGTATTTATTTCGAGGACGACGCCGCGGTTTGCGGCGCAGCTCGGACCCGCGTAGCAACTTCTACTCGGATCGGCCATCGGCCCCGGCGCTTCTCGTGGTTGGACTGATTTTCGGGCTCTGCGTTTTGGACGGTGTGCTCTCACTGCGACTCTTCGAGCTTGAAAAGAGCGAAGAACTGAATCCGTTGCTGGCCCTCGTCCTCAATTTCGGAAATGCGCCTTTTATGGCCTTCAAGCTCGCCCTGACCGCTATATCGTTACTGGTTATTCTGCTTCACTGGAATTTCTGCGTGTTTAACAAGGTCCGTACAGTGACCGCCGCATATTGGCTTGTCGGGACATATATTGTCGTAGTTTTCTACTCAACCGGACTGCTGTGGTGGTAGTGTATACCCCATGCGCTGGTCCTTTTTCTCTATCCTGGCTCTCAGTCTGACATTCGCCATCTGTGCTCAATCTGGTCCGCACCCGGCTGCCCGAAAACTGCTTCTGGCCCACCGGGGCGCTTCTGCCTACCGCCCTGAGAATACTCTCCCGGCGTATCGGCTGGCGCTCGAGCAGGGTGCCGACTACATGGAACAGGACCTCCAAATAACCCGCGACGGCGTGTTGATCTGCCTGCATGACTCGACCCTTGAACGAACCACCGACGTGGAGGAGGTGTATCCGGATCGATTCCGCGAAGTGGAGCGTAACGGCCGGAGGGTGCGAGAGTGGCCCGTTTACGATTTCACACTTGAAGAGATCAAACGTTTGGACGCCGGTTCATGGTATGGGCCGCAATTTAAGGGAACGCGGATCCCCACATGGGAAGAGGCTATCGAAGAGATCCGGGGAAAGGCCGGTCTGGTTCCTGAACTGAAATCGCCCGAGATGTATGCGAGTCGAGGTTTTGACATGGAACGCCTGGTGCTCGAGACTCTCACGCGTCTTCGACTCGATGAACCGGGAGCTGATCCCAAGACACCAGTGATGCTTCAATCATTCAGCGTGGACAGTCTGCGAAAGTTACGCGAACTTGGCTGCCGCCTGCCGTTGTTTCTGCTGGTCGGCACCCCGAATGAATGGGTGACGACCACGGGTCTCAGGCAGTTGGCTACATTTGCCCAAGGTCTCGGTCCAAGCAAGCGATTGATTCGAGAGGACCCCGGCTTGGTGAAGCGAGCTCACCAGGCAGGCCTGACTGTGACCAGCTGGACGTTCCAAACTGAAGCAGAGATGAGAGAGTATCTGTTTCATTACGGGATCGATGCCCTGTTCACTGACAACCCTGACCTGTTCCCTCGCAAATAGGTGCTTCGTTCAGCATGGCAGAAGTTATTTGGCTGACACGCCACGGCAGCAGACAGGATTTCGTCGATCCGAACTGGAGCAAGACCGCACAGCGAGTCCATGATCCACCCCTTTCCGATGAAGGCGTAGTGCAGGCCAGGCAACTAGCCGACCGTCTGAGCCGGGAGGCGATCGGTAGGCTCTTTTCCTCTCCTTTCCTGCGATGCATCCAGACCGCGGAGGCGGTCGCCGCGCGGTTGAACCTTCCGATTCACGTGGAATACGGGTTCTCAGAATGGCTGAATCCTGACTGGTTTTCGTCGGAACCCGAGATCCTCACATTTGACAGACTGTGCGCCGAGTTCCCCGCCGTTGACCCACACTATGTCTCACGCGTTCGTCCCGTTTATCCGGAAACCGGAGAAGGGGTCTTGCGGCGAACTGCGGAAGCGGCCATCGGAATCGCGGAGACCTATGAAGGAGAGCTTCTGTTTGTGGGACATGGCGCCACCATTTACGGAAGTCTCGTTGGCCTGCTGGGACACAATTTTGACGAACTTAGAAACAGGTTAGGGCCAATTCACTACTGCTGCCTGTTCAAGTTGATCCGTCAAAATGACGGCTGGATGATTGATCTTCAAGCTGATACCTCACACTTGAGTGCGGGGAAAGGAGGCGAAAGATTTTATTAGGCTCTGGTTCTATAATTCCTGCGTGCCATGACTTTTGGCATATGAAAACGATAAGGAGAGCAGCAGGTGAAAACCCGAAAAATGCGTATGTTCCGATCTGTTGGCCTCATAGCTGTGATGGCACTGTCGATTTCACAGGCGCCCGCCCAGGAGACAGTCATCGTCCGTCCGGCCGAGATTGACGACATCCTGGTCAATCCGGGCATGGGCATCACCACTTTTCAGCGATTTAATCGCCAAGCAATCTATCCAGGACTGCAATGGTCCGAGGTCGGACCCGAGACGCGAGTCGAAGATGCCGATCCGCCACCGGATTTCCCGCCGACTTCGGTCGCTTACCTTCGCTGGTTCTGGTCGCAGCTTGAACCGGAACCCGGACAGTATCGATGGGAGATCATCGACTTGGCTCTCGAGGAGGCGCACCGCCACGGTCAGCAACTGGCATTGCGGGTCATGCCTTACGATGCCAAGAATCCCCTTCCCAAGTGGTATCGAGAGTCGGGCGCGCGGCGAGCTAACCGCGATACCGACGAGGACGGCGATGTCTGGTCTCCAGATGCCGATGACCCGCGCTACTCCAAGCACTGGGGCGCGCTGGTAAGAGAGATGGGAAAGCGGTATGACGGACACCCGGACCTCGACACCGTTGATATTTCGACTGTCGGGTACTGGGGAGAAGGGTGGGGACCCTATCTGCCCACCTGGGAAACCCAGCGGGCACTCATCGATATCTATTTCGAGGCTTTCAAAAAGACTGCCCTGTTGATGAACTTCGACGAACTGCGCGCGCTGTCCTACGGTACGTCCAAAGGCGCGGGATGGCGGCTGGACTGCTGGGGTGACATGGGGCGTCCGGGGCGGAACTTCGCGCACATGCTGGACGCGTATCCACAGGGGGTTGTAAAGGCGGGGATTCAGGAAGTCTGGCGTCACAGCCCCGTCTCCCTGGAGACCTGCGGAACGCCCGGTTCATGGCATAAGAACGGCTTCGACCTCGACTACATCCTGGATCAGGCGCTACGCTGGCACGCAAGTACGATCAATATCAAGTCAACGGCGATTCCTGAAGACTGGAAGGCAAAATTTAACGAGTTTCAGAAGAAAATCGGGTACCGGTTCATTTTGCGAAGGTTCGAATATCCTTCAGCGCTGCGATCCGGGCATGTGGCACCGGTCAGCATGTGGTGGTTCAACGGAGGAATAGCGCCGGTGTATCGGGATTACATCCTCGCGTTGCGTTTGAAATCAGGTGAACAGGAAGCGGTGATTCCGACAAGCGCGAATCTGCGCGAATGGCTGCCGGGAGACGCTGTTGTCGAGGAAAACCTGTACATTCCCCGCGAGTTACCCCCCGGACGATACGAGGTCAGTGTTGGAATTCTCGATCCCCGCACCCGGGTTCCCGTTATTAAACTGGCTATCGAAGGACGCCAGCCGGACGGCTGGTACCGGGTCGGCGAAGTCGAATTGCGTCGATAAGCTTGGGGCCGCGTCGGCTTTGGTAGAGAGCGGCCGAACCCAGGCTATCACCCGCGGGAGGACGGCAATGAAGATAACGGGGGGCACAGACCAGTCACAGTTGGCAATTCATGGCGGCAAACCTGTCCGGGAACCGAATAGGCCGTGGCCCGAATGGCCGGTATTCGATGACACCGACAGGCGCGCCCTTCTCGCAGTCTTGGAGAGCAGGCGCTGGTGGGACGGGGAACGAGTTCAGACATTCCAGCGGGAATTCGCTGCTTATCAAGATGCCCGCTATTGTGTCGTCTGCAACAGCGGGACCGCGGCTCTGATTATCGCCTTGAGAGCACTCGGAATCGGCCCGGGCGACGAGGTGGTGGTCCCCGTCTATACGTTTGTCGCCACCGCGTCCGCCGTAGCATGGGTGGGAGCGACCCCGGTATTGGTCGACGTTGATGACAGCTGGAACCTGGATATCAACCTGGCCGAGGCAGCAATTACTCGGAAGACCAAGGCGATTATCCCCGTCCACTTTGGAGGCGCACTGTGCGACATGGATCGCCTTAACGCTCTTGGTGAAAAATACGGCGTGGCGATTATAGAAGACGCGTGTCACGCCTGGGGCGCCAAATGGAAGGGGAAAGGCGCGGGCGCGCTGGGGCGATGCGGCGTATTCAGCTTACAGCAATCGAAAAACATGACTGCCGGTGAAGGTGGCGCCATCCTGACGGACGATGAGGACCTTGCGATACTGTGCAGATCACTGACAGACTGCGGACGTGCCACGGACGGTATCTGGTACAACCACCCGCGTGTTGGCACCAACGCCCGGTTGACGGAGTTCCAAGCGGCGCTTCTCAGCGCTCAGTTATCACGGCTCGATGCACAAAACTCCGTACGGCGGAGAAATGTCACGATTCTGAACGAGGGGCTGAGCGACATCGAGGGTCTGACCATACAGCCGCGCGACGCTCGCGAGACATGCTCCGTTTATCACCTGTATTGCCTGCGCGTCGATCCGGATCAGTTTGGTTGCTCTCGCGACAGGTTGATAGCGGCAGCGGCACAAGAAGGCCTGCCGTTGTCAGCGGGCTATGGCAAACCTCTTAACCGCCAGGGAGCATTTCAGGACGTCGACCCTGCGTCGGATTTGGAACGTCAGTGCCCGGTAGCGCAAGACCTCTGCCGCAGAAGTGCGGTATGGCTGGCGCACCCCATCCTCCTGGGCACGGAAGACGACATGCGGGACATCGTCAAGATCTTTCGAAAGATTAAGGCACACGGGGCGGTTTTGAGGGACGCTACGTAGAGGCGCGGAAATGTGCCCGGTATGGTCCCCGAATTTACTCTGCGAGCACACGGGTCGAGCTTGCTTGCGGCAGGTTGAGGCGAGGCTGGTGGTTGAGTGATTCGCCGTTTTGTGGTGAGTGTATCGAAACCCCCGGTGGCTGGTTGACGTTAACGCTTCGCGTGCTGTTGTTGGGGAGCCGTCATTTCGACCGCGGTGGAGGCCATCAGGATTGCACACAACGCGTGCGCCGAGTTCTGGACCCTTTTCTTGTTGATGTAACCGTCGTAGCTGTCCTGGACACCCATCCCTTCGACGGCATCCGAAATTACAGGAGATCCGTCGGGGCGATACGTGACTTTTGATTTTAGCCCCTGCCAGGCCTTCGTCACGACTTCCTGGTATTC
>Ga0116188_1001145_pt1 | contig 23745 bp, 20 predicted proteins | sample AD_JPNTR2_MetaG_FD_89807 | JGI IMG/M metagenome (GOLD analysis project Ga0116188, IMG submission 89807) | Active sludge microbial communities of municipal wastewater-treating anaerobic digesters from Japan - AD_JPNTR2_MetaG | ecosystem: Engineered > Bioreactor > Anaerobic > Digestate | place...
CGAGCTGCGGCGGGCCAGTTCCAAGGCGTGAGGCAAGGCTCTCCGGGAAGCCTCGGAGAAATCCGTAGGATGAAGGATTTTCGTTAGTTGCATACACCAGTCTCCTTCGGAAGTTTTCGCGGCTTGTCGCACCTCTACCATCTCATCCTCGAATCATGGAAGCAAGAGAGATCCGCGTGTCGCCCGGATTGTCTGCTCCGAAGAAATCGATTGGTCGGCTACGCTCAGGAAGTTCCGAGGTCCCAAGGAATACGAGTCATTCCGTTTTCACAGATGCCGACGCATCTTCCCGGCTTGCATCAATCCGGCAGCAAAGTGCCGCAATCTGCTCGAGAAGCGGGCGAGAGAGTTTGCGACTCGACCGCCGGCGGGCCGGCGTCGGAGCCTCGCCCATTTGACTACCGGCTCCAGGTTGGGTTACAAACGGCAAATTAGGACGCGGACAACCGCCCAAGGCCGCATCTCCGACCAGGCGACAAGCGGGCAAGACAAGAGTCGGGAGCTATTGAAATGAAACGGATATGGGGACCGTTTCTACACATGTTGGGTGCCAACTGGCTTACTTTGTTTGGAGCCAGCATCGCGACCATCAGCGGCGTCGCCATCATCGGCTTTTTCCTTCTTGGCTTTTTCGGTCTGGCGGATTCCCCCTATATCGCCCTGATGGCACTCCTTATTCTTCCTGCTTTCTTTGTACTCGGGCTTCTTCTTATTCCCTTCGGCCTCTGGCGCGAGAAGCGTCGCACGAGACGGTCGGCGGTTCAGGACGTCGTGGAATCCGAGCTCGCACCTTATCCCGTGATCGATTTCAACCAACCCCACACCCGCCACCTGGCCGCCGTCGTGTCCGTTCTGACGGTCGTCAACGTTCTTATCATCAGCCTGGCCAGCTACGAAGGCGTCGACTACATGGATTCCACCGAGTTCTGTGGCGAGGTATGTCATACCGTAATGGAACCGGAATATACCGCCTACCAAGGTTCGCCTCACTCTCGGGTTCGGTGCGTGGAGTGTCATATCGGCCCTGGGGCTCCCTGGTTCGTTCGTTCCAAATTATCCGGTTTGGGACAAGTTGTAGCGGTCACATTGAACACCTACGAGCGCCCGCTCCGGTCTCCCGTAGAAAACCTGCGTCCGTCCCGGGACATCTGTGAAACCTGCCATTGGCCGGAGCGGTTCAGCGGGGACCGAGTGCGAATCATTACGCGGTACGCCGAAGACGAGGAAAATACTCCCCTGTACACGGTTCTGGTCATGCACATCGGGGGAGGCCGTCGCGAGGAAGGCATCCATAGTTGGCACATCCGCAAGGGTCGAACCACCTACTACATTCCCGCTGATGCGCGCCGTCAGAACATCCCTTGGGTCCAGGTGACCGAGGGCGACCACACCGTAGAGTTCGTTGCTTCCGACTTCGAGCCGGGCCCCGGGGATTCTGCCGCGAAGCGGGAGATGGATTGTATCGATTGCCACAACCGACCGACTCACGCATTCCGTTTACCCGGCGACGCCATGGATGAAGCGATCCGCTTCGGCCTTATCGATCGCACCATCCCGTACATCAAGAAGGTCGGTACCGGAATTTTGCAGGAAGTGGGCGACGTCCCGGGTGACGTTTCCGAGGTTACGGCACGACTGAAAGAGTATTACGAACTGAACTACCCTGAGTTATGGAGGCAACGGGGAGAGGAACTCAACAACTCCTTTGCGGCCATTGCAGAAATCTACCTCCGGAACGTTTTCCCTGAGATGAGCCTGACCTGGGGGTACCACCCGAACAATATCGGACACCAGGATTTTCCCGGATGTTTTCGCTGCCACGACGGCGAGCACTCGAGCGCCGACGACCGCGTCATCACCCAGGACTGCGATCTGTGCCACACCATCCTGGCCATGGAAGAAGAGTCGCCCTCGGTACTCCAGGAGCTGGGGCTCGAGTAGGGATTGACAACCGTCCGGGGACGTCCCTCGCCGGGAGAGGCGGGGACTCATCATTCCCCCGAATCTTCGGCCGGCCCGGTACTTGGGTCCGACAGCGACTCCTCCTTCAACTTCCGACACCATTCGGGATGGTGCCGCTGTGCTTGCCGTTGACCTATCTTTCCGGTGAGTCAGACCCAGCTCACGGAGTAAAGGTCCGGATGGGCCAACACAAAGAAGAAATGCCAGACAACAACAGCAAGTGCGGCGAGCCATGCCTCCTAGTAGTGGAGAAGCTCCGCCGCGGTCACGATCCAGCCGGGCAGAAAGCTCAAGGCTTTCGCGGGAAACCACAAGACGAAACGCCGGCCGCCATAACCACCGTACCCCACACAAGCGTCCAGTATTCGGCTTTTTGCGTGTAATCATATGGGCCGAAATGCGGGTGCCGCCGCCTGATCCCAAGATGGAATCTTAGGGTGGTGAAAAGATTGGTTACATCTTCCAAGCGAGGCATCAGCGCCGAAAATTTGCGGCGCCCCCGCCGGTTCGCGACGACATAGAATGTGCGGCGGGTTCCTACGCCCATAAGAATGACGGCAGCAACCCGGCGGACTGTCGAACGAACGCACTCACTCATACCCGTCCAGTGGAGCGGCTCCACCCAAGAGGCTTCAGGAAAGCACAAGGCGAAACCGGTAATGACTAGGACAATAAACGAAACAGCCAAGAGCTGGTGCTGCGTCAACTGTTGCCAGTCAAGTCTTGTCACCGGGCCCTCCGCTTCTTCCCGTCGTCGCCGCAGCCGGACTCAATACCGGACGATCGTCAGATTGTGAAGCAGCATTCCGCCGATGATGCCGGGAATGACTAAGCGGTAAAACAACTTTATGAAGGTTGACACCGGATGTTCGGCTCCAGAGGTCGCCTTGTGGGTGTAGCTCAGCGCAAGATTCGTGCCGGTGTCAGGACGAAAGCCAGCACGTCTCCATTACGTTCTGCCGCTTGACCGTGAAGTTCGGATTCCGAGAGGGGGTATCCAATGAGCCGTGTGGCAACTCACGGAAGTGGTCGCGTTGAGTCCTTCCCAGCGTTGAGCCCATCCATGGTAGCTGTGCCCATAGGTGTCGACCACATATGAGGCCGTCCCGTACTTGGACGTCAAACGAGAATCACTGTGGCACGAGCCGCAGGCCTCCTCGGCCCGACGTCCGGCAAAGGTACTCGCGTCAGGACTACTCGCAGAAACGATCAGACGCTCTGCGTGACAGGTGTTGCAGATCGGACTCCCGGATATCCCCACTTGGAGGGATCGTCCGTAGATGGAGGAATCGTATTGCTGACGAATATCCTCGTGACTTCCCACATGTTCGGCTCACTCTTAGACGATTGAAGGGGGGCTCCGGGTCCAGGGACCCCGGACCTCGTGGACTTTGTGACAATCACGGCAGACCGCTACGGTTCCGACTCCCCGCTGAAGCTCCTTGCCATAGACCGACTGGGCGTACCCCGCCACAACCGCCGGCAGACGCACCAGATCGTCGGTAAGGAGCCCAGCCTCGCCGTGACATTAGGCGCACTTTTGGAACAAATTGCGACGATGCCGCAAGGAGATTTCGGATTCCGGAGGCAGGATGTCGTGAGCCCGTTACAGGAAGCACAGCCCGGAGCCCGCGTATTCGCCCGCGAACGAGCCTAAGGATTCGGACTGACCTCGTACAACTCCAAGGTATCTGAATGGCGCTGCCCGCAATCCACCTCGGGAAGATCTGAATCATCCCCGTAAATAAGAGCTCCCCGACAAGATGAGAATCCACCCCGCTGCAATCCGGTTCTTTGCCTGTTCGCGGGACGTGTGAGCGTTTTCACCCACTCCTGACCGATTCGGCTCCGGCTTTCCCGGAAAGCCGACCCTAAGGGCCTACTGCTTCAGCGTATTTCGAGGTGGGAAGTCCGACCCTCGACTCCATTTCAATGAGTGCGGCTCAGAAAGGCCGGGTCCCGGGGAACTCTTTGCTCTTCACAGTTCCCGGTAGCGACTGAGCCGAAGGTTCTTGAGCTGGCGCTTCAAATCTGGCAAGATCTCCCGAGGAGGAAGTTTAGAATGGATAAAACTAAGAGCATTGATCTGTTAAACCGCGCAGTTGCCGACGAGCTGTCGGCCGTTCACCAGTACATGTATTTTCATTTCCACTTAGACGACCTCGGATACGGACCTTTGGCGCAGTTGATGAAGCGCATAGCCATCCAAGAGATGGGACACGTTGAACGGCTGGCCGAGCGGATTCTCTTCCTGGGGGGAGAGGTCCGCATGGAACTGGCAGGCCCCGTTAAACCTATCACCGAAGTCACGGCCATGCTCGAATGCGCCCGGGCGATGGAGGCGACGAGCGCTGAGGAGTATAACCGATGGGCCTTAGAATGCGGCCGGAACGAGGATTCGGCGTCGCGGCAGCTCTTTGAGGGCCTGGTACGCGACGAGGAAGGTCATTATGACCTCTTTGACCGCGAGGTAGAGAACATCAAGAAGTTCGGCGAGAGTTACCTGGCACTTCAGTCTTTCTCGGAAAGCGGGGAGTGAACCTCACAGGTAGCTCTCACGTGTCCGCACCCGGTTGAAGAAAACTCGGGTCTAACGCAGTCGGGAAGGCCGGCGGCGCGATCGGCGCAACCTCAGAGGTACCATATGCTTCGAGGCACCGCCGGCTTTCCAAGCTTGCTTCCCCCAGGATTCCGGTTTCGGGGCTTTTCGCCGACAAGCCGCCACTCCCAATTCTATCCGATCGGCATACGGTCGCGTTCCACACAACAGCGGATCGTGGACATCTTTTACACGCACCGACTCTTTAGTAGGCGGCCCAGAGTAAGTTCGCATCCCGGCGAACCCATTTCCGACGGTGAGCAACCTGCTCAAAACCGATCTTAGAGCCGCATGCTCTCCGAACCTTCCGGGGCCCGGTTTCCTTCCAGCTCCACTTCAACTGTCTGGATTTCACCCTTTCGCCATATCTCCAGCGCGATGCGACCCTGATTAAGCCGTCTCAAGTCCTCCGGTGACTGCGCGGGACGTCCGTCAATCCTCAGAATCACATCACCCGCCTGCAGACCCGCCTTCGCGGCCGGGCTGTCTTCCGACACCTCCAGCACGAGGAGTCCGGTCTCCTCGTGGACTCCAAGATACTCGGCCATTTGCTTGGTGAGAGGAGCCACCAGGAGCCCCAGACGCGGCCGGTCCTCTTGTCGCCCTTCTCTCCACTGCGGAAACCATTCCGGACCCGGGACAGCCCGAGGCCACGGCCCCGGACTGAACTCGGGAAGCCCAAACCACCGCCGACCTTCTCCGAAAGTCGGACCACGTCCTGACCCCGGCCGCTCGCCGATACGAACAGTCACATTGTGCCGAGAGCCGTCGCGCCAAATCGCCATCGAAACTTCCCGCCCCACGGGGGTGTCGGCTACCCAGCGACGGAACTCCTGGGCGCTGAAGACGTCTCGACCGGCGTACTCGAGGATGATATCTCCCTTCTTCAGTCCCGCTGTATCGGCGGGAGACCCCGGCTCTACGTCTTCCACGACCACACCTCGTTCAGCCTCCAATCCCCTGGCTTTGACATCCTCGGTCGTCACGTCTCGGATGTAAACGCCAAGATAGGCGGGCGAGAAACCCTGTAGAACAAACTCCCGTATTTCAGAAGATCGCTCCGGCTGAGGAGATCCCACTACTCCTCCCAACACGGCCAGCAGAAAGGGCAACCACATCTTCGTTTCAACCTCCTTCCTGGCATCCGGCTGCAGGACCTGCCAGTGCCGGCGGTCAGCGGACCGCCGGAGGGGTCTCTTTAGCAGCCACACAAATTACACGAGAACTCCTTGGGCTTGTTCCCTCCTCGAGATTCATCATAGGCTCGTCAGTTCGGCGAGCGTCTGCTATTCTGAGAGCGTCTCACACGGGCCGGTGCGCAACTTTCACGCCGGGAGGCAATCCAAATACATTGAGCGAGCAGGCGCGATCGAGAAAAGAAAGAAAGGACCGGAGACGGTCCGACGGAGCTCCCAGGAAAGAAGAGATCCGAGACCTCGTAAAGGGTGCCCGTCGGGGGAGCGTCGACGATTTTCGCCGCTTGTACGAGGTTTACGGGCGGAAGATATTGAATTATCTGTATCGCATGACCGGCTCGCGAGAGGAAGCTGAAGATTTGGCACAGGACACCTTTATCCTGGCATACACAAAACTGGATACGCTAAAGGATCCGGACCGCTTTCAGAGTTGGCTGTACCGAATCGCTCAGAACAATGTGTATCAACGATACCGCGGACGAAAGCCGGTAACGGAATCGATCGATCAGGCGGACGAAGACAGCTTGTCTGAATTGCAGAAGCTGGCAAGTCCGGAGCACGGACCTGAAGAACAAGTACTTTCTGAGGAACTGGAACAGGTGATCCAAGAGGCCATTCGCGAGCTGCCGGAGAAATATCGGACAGTGTTTGTCCTCTCGGCGATTCAACGTTTGAGCTACGCGGAGATCGCCGAGATATTGCGGCGCTCATTACCTGCGGTTAAGTCTGATATCCATCGCGCGAGGGTCGCGGTGCGGGATAAAGTGAAACGGTACCTGGGGGTGACCGATGAAATGCCGAAAGTGCACTGAGTCTTTGACAGCTTTGATCGACGGCGAACTGACCGCCCAGGAGGAGGATGCGGTGCGAGGCCACCTCGCAGATTGTTCCTCATGCCGGGAGGAATACGAAACTCTCTTGGAAACGACACAGTACGTGGAAATCCTTCCGGAACTGATTCCCCGAACCACTCTCTGGGCCGGTATCGAACGCAGTCTCGCATCGGCCGCGACGATGCGGCCCGAGCAACCCTGGTTGCTGCGCACCCTCCAGAGAAGATGGGTTCCCGTGTCCGCGGCGGCCGGCCTTATCCTCGCCATCTTGGCGGGGACCCAGATGTTGAACGACCGTAATCCGCTGGAAACCCAGTACCGCGAGTTCATGGAGACTCGAGAGCTACTGTTTAAGCAGCACCGGGAGGTGTTGTCGAACCGGGAACGCATTCAACAATTGCGCGATCTACGTAATCCGTTCAGCGCTCCTGTAAGCCTCTCTCAGGCAAATCCTTTCAGGGAGTGAGATACACCATGTGCGAGGCGGTTCTGGTTTTCTTAAGTTGGACGGCTTGGCCTTTTGCGATCCAGCAGTCGTGGGAGGACATCCGGGTCATGGCCGAGGCTCAACATGAAATCGTCCTCCTGCTGATAGAACGTGAGGAATTCGACAAGGTACCCGCAGCCGCTCGCGAGATTTTCACGCTTCCTTTCCCGCCGGAAGAAGAGCACCGGATTGTCAAGGAAGCGGAAATCCTGACGAGTGCCCTCCTCAGTCACAATCGAGCCGACCTAGCCCACGTTATTTTGAATGACGCTTTGACAAACGTGAAGTCTCCCAAGAACAAGGCGAGACTACATAAAGAGAAGGCGTTCGTTCTCCGCAAGGAAGGCAAAGACGACGAAGCCATGCAGGAGTTTCAAAAATGCGTGGAACTTGAGAAGCAGACCGCAGGCTCTCCGAACCAGTGAAGCTCCGTTGCGAAAACAAGAAGCCTCAAATCACTTCCGTCGCTCCTGAGTGGTACTGTCGAGCATGACAATGCGGGACGGACATTCCCTGCACTCCTCCTTGGAAGCCTATGTTGAAGAGCGGTTCTTTCGGTGGGCAGGGTGGAAACCCACGTCTTTTGAGGTGGACTTTTTTCCCTATGCCGGGTTCCGGAACGTTATAAGGATGCGCGACAAGCGATTGCAGGTCCGCCTGTCGGACCTCCTCGCCCCCGCCCCCGAGGCAGTTCAGCAGGCTGTTATCGACGAATTGGTGGCGCGATTGCTGCGTCGGGAAATACCAAAAGCGGCGCAGCAGGTCTGCCAACAGTTTCTTCGCCGTCCCGAGACGGTCGAAGCCATCGGTCGTGTCCGAAGGCAGCGCTGCCGTAGGCGTCAGCTTCCTCCCCAAGGGGACACGTTTGACCTGGCGAAGCTCTTCGATCGGTTGAACTCGGACTTCTTCTCCGGGCGTTTGCGGGTTGCCTCTCTCGGTTGGTCTCACAAGCCGAGCCGGTGTCGGCTGGGCCACTACGACCCCGATTTGGATCTAATTTTGTTGAACCGGGCTCTGGACTGCCCGGCGGTGCCGGAGTACGTCGTCCGTTATGTGCTTTTTCATGAAATGGTTCATGCCCACCTGCGACAGGCGGAACAGTTTTCCTTTCGTCAAAGCGCTCACGGTCCCAGCTTCCAAGCCTTGGAACGGCGCTTCCCCGAGTATCGGCGGGCAAGGACATTCCTGAAACTTCACTTCCGTCGTCGTTGAACTGAACATTCGGGGGCGCTCAAGAATTCCGAGACCGATTCATTGAGAATGATGATCAGACAAGTGCGTCCAGTACTATTTTCTCTTCGGGGAGAGTCGAACCTGGTCATCGTTCGTGGGAGCCGCTTGCGGATGGGTGAGGCGGTTGGCTCGAGTCCACACACGCAGGAAGACACGGCTCAGGCTTTAGAATTTCGGGAGGGTTTGAAGGGTCGCCCTCGCTAGCGGAACAACGGCGCATTCCGGTACCCTCTTTAGCTTGCGAATGAATGATGCGGTCGCATGCGGGACGCTCGGGCGGCCGGCCGTCTTGATAGCGGTGACGTCCTCCACGAACGGTCGTTCGGCCGGAGATCAGGCCCGGGGGCGGAAACGTGGGACCCGGGTCGGATCGATGGTCCATCGGCAATGGGCTCGTGAGCTTGACCACAAGTCCTCCTCGGCGTTCTGGACAAGTCGGGCTTCGGGCGGATTGAGCTCTACGGTAGCCCACTGCGTTCCGGAGACGGGTGTCTCCAAAGACGGACGCGAAGAAGCATTGCCGGTCAAGATCTCCGTCGAGACCGCAGCTGCGGTGGAAGTAGGCTACGTACCTCCTGTGCCGATTGTGCGAGGAGCGGGAAGACGGTCGCAATCGGAGGGTGCACCTCGGGTATGGATGAACTCCCTCCAGTTGGAAGAATTCGTGCCGGACATCACTTTCGACGCTCTTTTCCATGACTTAGCGCCGAAACACCGGCGTGTCACCGCTTATCGTCACAGATCCGGCTGCGGGTGAGATTACCGCGGGAGCGACGGAGATTCGGGAGGAGGCACTTCAGTGAACCGGGTCTCACAGGCGGGAATCGGACGCTCCGGCGCCTCCGAAAGATCTTGATCTTCTTGAGCCAAGGCGAACAATCGGTGGTCAACGACTGGGGGTTCCAACGAGAAAGATCATCGCCGGTCGTTCGGGCTGGCTTCTCTTTCCAAGAACACCTAGAATCCCCAAGGAGAGCCTACGTCCCGGGCCGATGTGCCGTTTCGACGCTATGCCGGCAATTTTCTTGATTTTCGGAAGAAGACTCGAAGCAAGTCGCAGGAAATCCGAAGAATTGCTTGACGACCCTCTTTTCAGAATTGCGTCGCCCGGGTATTGGAAACGAATGGTGGGAGACCATGTATTCTGCGGCCCGGCGACATCGGAAGAGCAGAAACCGGATCAGATACTCAAACCAAGGCAAATCATTGAACAGCTCTTTGAGGGCCCCTGTGTCGGGTTTCAGACACGCTGTCGCTTCGCTGACGGCCTGACAGCCGCCGTCGGTGTTCCTGAGCTGTTTCAGGAATCAGGACGTAAGTACGTCAATGCTCTGTCGTCGGGATCGGGGCGTCCGGTACCCACCCCGCTGCGAAGGCTCTTCAACCACGGTGTCGACGGCTTCCCTGGTATCCGAAAGCTACCGGGCCGGCACGGAACACTCCTAAAACACAACAACAAGTGGGGACTCAGACACCTGCCCCCGAGACTTTCACCGATGCCTGAGGCCATCCCCGCCGACTTTGTCAAGACAGTTGAAAGCAAATTCGCTGTCAACCGGGTCTTTCTCGAACAGGCGCAGGGAGGAGACAAGCTCTTCATCTCGCTCATACGGCATCCGTTGCTGCTTCAACCGTTCGATACGGAAATGAAGATGCTCAAGCCGACGTTTTCGCATATTCGCAAGCTCGGCGTCGAGCCCCGCATCTACTACGCTGACCTTTACAAACAAGTCTTGGGAGAAACAGTATGAGACACCTAACATTAGCCATCGCCGCTCTCGCTGTGCCCCTTACCTGCTTCGCGGATGAGTACATCGTCACTTCGCCGAGCGGCATCAATGAAATAGAAATAGCCATCGGCAAAGATATTCGCTATCGCGTTATCCACAACGATATCGAGCTCATCAAGGCCTCGCCGATATCTCTTACGATAGATGGAGCGGTACTTGGGTTACATCCCGAGCTGATAACTCTCCGGAACAAATCCACTACAGACTTAATCAGGCCGGTGATAAAGGAAAAACGCAAAGAGGTCACTGATAGCTATAATGAGCTCTACCTCACTTTTAGGGGTGACTTCTCCGTTGTGTTTCGAGCTTATGACGACGGCGTGGCGTACCGGTTTGTTCTAGCTGTCGATAGTGACGTACGAGTTGACGCCGAGCAGGCCTGTTTCAACTTCGCTAAAGATTCGAGGGTCTATTTTCCGGCCCTCGAGGGTAAAGATGATTTCCACACCTCTTATGAGGTCCTCTATAAACTCATCGACCTTAGTGAGATATCCGACGGCGATGTGGCGGTCCTGCCGATACTGGTTGCTCCCGACGAAGGACCTAAGGTCGCAATCACCGAGGCCGACTTGGAGGATTATCCCGGGATGTATCTGACGGGCTCTACCGATGAGCCGCTGCAACTGGAGGCGGTATTCCCGGCCTATCCGGTCGAAGAGAAGGTAACCGACGGGGTCTTTCCCGAACGGCTCGTCGTCGAGCGGGCCGACTATCTCGCGCAGACCAAAGGCACACGATCCTTTCCATGGCGGGTCATCGTAATTGCAGACAAAGACGGTGACCTCATCGAAACGGACATTGTCTATCGCCTGGCCGGCCGACAACGAATAGAAGATACCTCCTGGATAAAACCCGGAAAGAGCACTTCCGAGTGGCTCATCGACAACAACATCTATGGCGTAGATTTCCGCGCCGGATACAACACCGATACATACAAGTACTATATCGACTTCTGCGCCGAATTCGGCGTAGAATACGTGCTTTTTGATGCCGGCTGGTCCGACGTCAAGGATCTGTTCAAGACAACGCCCGCCATGGATATGGATTTTCTCACGAGCTACGCCAAAGAAAAGGGCGTTGGTGTCATCCTCTGGACGTGCGCCGAGACACTCGACAGGCAGATGACCGAAGCCCTCGATAAGTTTGGGGCATGGGGCGTCAAAGGCATAATGGTCGATTTTATGAATCGCGACGACCAGAAGATGGTCAACTTCTATTATCGCGTCGCGGCAGAGTGTGCCAGGCGACACATGATTGTCGATTTCCACGGCGCATACAAACCCACCGGTCTGCGTCGGGAATACCCGAATGTTATGACCCAAGAGGGATTCATTGCCTTCGAATATAATAAGTGGTCCGACATCCTTACGCCTGAGCACGAGATGCAGATGGCGTTTATCCGCCTTATAGCAGGGCCTATGGATTACGAGCCCGGCTGCATGAAAAATGCACAGAAAGAGCACTTCCGGCCCATCAACACAATCCCGCACAGCCAGGGCACGAGGATGCACCAGATTGCAATGTTTGTCGTTTATGAAAGCCCGTATGCCAAGATGGGCGGTAATCCCGCTGACTACAGAAGAGAGCCCGAACTGACACGTTTCATAGCTGGCATCCCGACCGTCTGGGACGAGACAAAGGTCCTCGATGCCAAAGTGGCGGACTATGTCGTGATTATGAGAAGGGCCGCAAACGGCGACTATTATCTCGGCGCTATGACCGACTGGTCGCCTAGGACTCTGGACGTTGACCTGCCACTGTTGGATGAGGGGGACTACGCGATTGAAATCTACCAGGACGGGATAAACGCCGACCGCTACGCCGAGGATTTCAAGCACTCCGTCGGGCCGCTTGACGGAAAAGAGAAACTGAGAATCAGATTGGCGCCCGGCGGCGGCTATGTCGCGAGAATCTACCGTAAGTAATCTCGGCGATGTCTTCGCAAATGCGAAGCAGATAGGATGTCGCCAAGAAATCTTGCAAGCACCGGGGTACAGAAGCACAGTCCCTTCCTCTCCCTGTGTGATTGCGTGCGGGAGATCAGTCACGTTTCAGGTTTCAGGTTTTACGTTTCAGAACGGTAGAACTGCAGCCGAGGTAGAAAGAGGGGAGATAGAAAGAGAGAGAGAAAGAGAGTGTCCCTTCCTCTCTCCTCCCTTCCTCTCTCCTCCCTTCCTCTCTCCTCCCGACGTTGCGAAATCCAGCACCTAGGCATAGGCCGTCCAGCGCGAAGCTTTCGGTTTTGGACCTTGGATCTGCGACTTCGGATGCTTGACGTTTTGGCCTCCGAATCGTCGATCTTGCCCGTCCCCAGGCGGTTCCGGTAACGTATCGCCCGGCGGCCGATCCAAGCCACTCCTGGCTGATTCGGTGGGATACCGCTTCGAAGTAGAAAAGCACACCGGGCTTCGGACGCCGCTCAAACCAGGGCCGGCCATGGGGACCTACGCACCCACACGGCCCGATCTCCCAGGTTGTAACTACTTCGGCGCCCGGACACACCCGTAAAGTACCGATCACCGATTGGAAACCGAAAGCGGTCGCTTTCCAACGGTAGCGTCCGGGGGGTACCCCGGGTAAGCGGAAGAACCCTTTCTCGTCGCTGATCGCAGAACGGATCTCCTCCGACTCGTCCGGACCCATCATCTCGATGCCCCTCCTTCCATCGGCCAAGCGGAAGGTCCGCCCTCGCCCAGAACCCGGCCCCAAAGCTCCGGCAACACGAACTCATCCTCCACCTGAGCGATCATGTACTCGTACGGGCCGCGCATAAAACCTCGCAGGTACCCGTCGAAAAACCGCGCCGGTCACAGCACTAACCTTAACGGTCCGCCTTCCGGCGTCCACGTTGCTATGCATATCTCTCCGCCGATCGGGAAAAAGTTCAGAAACAGAACCTTGTATTCATAGGTCTTTCCGGGAGATCGCGAACTTCAAAACGTCCTTCGCCGTCCGCAAAGACGCGTTTGGCGCTTCCGCTCGGGCCCCGCAACTCCACCATGGCGAAAGGGAATCCCACCAGCGGTGCGTCAAGGTCGGGATTTGCGGCCAAGAGCCACCGAGCTTTCCGTTAGAGGGCTTCGCCCGGAAGAGAGTACCAGACTCACACTGTAGTCCTTTATATTCAACAGATTAAAACCGACACTCGTGGGTGCCCCCAAATTAGGGTTGTAAAGAGCTCCCGGCGGAGTCAAGATATCGTCACTTTAGCGGCCCGAACGGGCGGGAAAGAGGACCCTTTTGATGAGCATTGCAAGATTGCACACCATCGTCTGTTTTTGCTTGGCAGGATCGATGGCCCTGTCCTGGTTGCCGGCGCAAGAACTTTCGCCGACGGACCCCGAATCGGCGGGAATGAGCCGGGGGCGACTTGAGAGAATTGACCGGTTGATGCAACAATTCGTGGACCAAGGGAATTTCCCGGGTATGACGGTCGCCGTCGCTCGCCACGGACGTTTGGTCTATCATCGGTCTTTCGGCTACGCCGACCTGGACACCCAAAGACCCGTCGACCAAAGCACGATCTTCCGGATCTACTCGATGTCCAAGCCGATTACGGCTGTGGCCGCCCTGACGCTTTGGGAGGAAGGCCTTTACCAGCTGGACGATCCGGTTTCAAAGTACCTCCCCGAGCTCAAGGGACTGAAGGTTTACGGAGAGACCGAGGCTTCCGGCACCGATTCTTCCAGGCGGGAGATGACGATACGAGACCTGTTCCGCCACACCTCGGGCTTGGGTTACGGCTGGGAAGAGGGACCGGTCGACGAGCTTTATAAGAAGATCAATCTTTTCGATCCCACCACCACGCTGGCCCAAGCGGTTGCCAAGCTGAAGGACCTACCCCTCTACTTTGCCCCCGGTACGGCGTGGCACTATGGCGTCTCCATCGATGTTCTGGGGCGCTTGATCGAAGTGTGGTCCGGCCTTTCTTTGGACGAGTTTTTCCAAAAGCGACTGTTCGATCCATTGTCCATGGGCGACACCGGGTTCTTTATCACCGACGACCAGCTGCCACGACTCACCAGCCTTTACCGGCTCGACGAAAAGACCGGCAAGATGGAGACGCTTCCTCCCGCGTACTCTGTGGACGCATATCGCAAGGATAAGAACCGCCTTCTTTCCGGAGGAGGTGGACTGGTCTCGACCACGTCGGACTATCTCCGTTTCGCGCAGATGCTGGCCCGCGGCGGAGAGCTGGACGGGGTGAGAATCTTGGGTCCTAGGACTGTGGAACTCATGGCTTCCGATCATCTTCCTGAAGGCGTGAGCATGTCTTGGGACAAACTGCGCGGTCATGGGTACGGACTTGGTGTGAGTGTGCTGTTGGATCCACCTGCGAGCCTCAGCGTCGGATCTCCCGGAGATTTCGGCTGGGACGGAGCGGCCTCGACTTACGTCCGCATCGATCCGGTGGAAGACTTGGTGGTGCTCCTCATGACCCACCGCATGCCTTGTGACACCGAAATCCAGGTCAAACTGAAGACTCTGGTTTACCAAGCCCTGACCGACGAACCGCGCGGTAAGTGACCGAAGGACCTCGGCGTTCTCGGTTGCAGTCGTACGCGAGGTACCTTACTCCGGTTTCCGCAGCAACCGAGCCGCCTGCCCCCGGTCCGGTGCCCTTCGAAGAAGGCTGGAGCCCTCGCAACCGGCGGAAACAACCATCATTCATTCAGGGTGTCTCACGTCGGCTCCGTAGGCCGACCGTCCCACAAGACATGTGGTGCGGATTACTGAAGTGCTGATTAGGAGCATGCCTCTACTGCCGATTGGGATGCTTGAGACATCCCGATCATTGGTTGCGAGCTCGGTTCGCGGTATGCGGGTTACGCGAAAACGCAGCTCCCTCAGAGCGAAGTTGCTCCCGAAACGAACGTCGTCCTCCTGATCGAAGTTACACTGAGAGACGAACGGTTCCTTCCCGGCACCTGGGAGGATGCGCCGATCTTAGGGTCCCTGCTACCAGGGACGGCTGCTCCGGTTGCGACACCCGTTGCTGAAGCGGCGTCGGTCGGCACACCTCCCCCTGCGCATACGAAGAGGCCTTTCCTCAGTCGCTAACCGAAGACGTCCGGAACACCCCGGTACTCACGCGCCGGGCTATCGAGCAACCCCAAGGTCACGGAGGTAGATGTCCTTGAACAACATGTTCCCTTCGCCGCCCGAATGCAACTGGAGAGCGATGTAGCCGTCTCTCGCGCCTGGAATGGGATTCGTAAAGTCAAGCACCTTGACGCCATTCAGGTAGCAGACGTGACGGTTACCTTCCACCAACAGCAGGAATTCGTTCCAATCGTTCGGACGGATCAGTGGCTCGAACTCCGGCGCCGGCCAGGCCAGCCAGCCTCTGTCATCGCCGTAAATGCCGCCCGTATGATTTCCGACCTTTCGATCGATCTCGAACTGCCGCCCCTGGTTCACATCCACTGTGCCGGGATTGAAGTCGGTGTGGAAATACACGCCACTGTTGCCGCCGGCCAGGCATTTGAAGCGCAGGAAAAGATGAAAGTCTTTATATTTCTTCTCCGTCCTCAGGTAACCGTACTCTTCCGTCACACCTTGACCGTGAATCACGCCGTCTTCAACCGTCCACTTCTCGCGGCCTACCTCGACCCAACCGGACAGGTCGCGACCGTTGAAGAGAGGTTCCCAGCCCGGCCCGGCCGGCCGAGGCTGCGCAAGTAAACTCCCGCAGACGAGAGCTCCCAAGACCGCAGTGGTAGAAAACAATCGAACTCCTTTCAGCATCCCTTCAACCCTTCCTTTCGTTTTTAACTTAGGCAACCGGCGGCCCAAAGATCCGCCTGAAACGATGCGTCAGCCAAACCACCGATCGCGAACCGCCTCCAAAACTCAGGAAATCCAGTCAAGAATCACCTTGCCGGAATTGCCCGAGCGCATAACCTCAAAAGCATCTTCAAACTCAGTGTAATGGAAACGATGTGTGATCACGGGACTGATGTCCAGGCCCGTCTGAATCATGGACTGCATCATGTACCAAGTCTCATACATCTCGCGCCCGTAGATGCCGCGGATGGTGAGGCCGTTGAAGATCACCGTGTTCCAATCGATGGCCACATCCCGCGTGGGAATGCCTAACAGAGCAATCTTGCCGCCGTGGCACATGTTCGCCAGCATTTCCTTGAATGCATCCTCACTGCCCGACATCTCCAGCCCTACGTCGAAGCCCTCCTTCATCCCCAAGTCCCCTTGAACTTCCCGCACGGTCATCTTCCGCACATCCAGCGCCACAGTCGCCCCCATTTTCGCGGCCAGGTCCAAACGGTAAGGATTGACATCGGTGGTAACCACATAGCGGGCACCGGCATGCTTGGCGACGGCCGTAGCCATCAACCCGATGGGACCCGCCCCGGTTATGAGAACATCCTCACCCAAGACGGGAAAGGCCAGAGCGCTGTGGGTAGCGTTTCCGAAAGGATCGAAGATCGACAAAATATCCAGTGGAATGGTGGGGTCGGCATGCCAGACGTTCGTCACGGGAATGACCAAATACTCGGCGAATGCACCCGGTCGGTTGACTCCCACCCCACTCGTCGATCGACAGAGGTGTCGTCGTCCAGCCAGGCAATTGCGACACCGCCCGCACACGATGTGTCCCTCGCCGGAGACAACCTCCCCGATCTGGAGATCGGTGACGTTATCACCGTAGGCGGCCACGGTGCCGACAAACTCATGACCGACAACCATAGGCACCGGGATCGTCTTCTGTGCCCACTCGTCCCAATTCCAAATGTGCACGTCGGTTCCACAGATCGAGGTCTTGTGTATCCGTATCAAAACGTCGTTGATCCCATACTCGGGAACCGGGACCTCATCCATCCACAAGCCCGGCTTCGCTTCCCTCTTCATGAGCACCTTCATCGTCTTTTGCATGGGCTCATGATACACCCGCAGGATTCGCGCGATGAAACCTATCTTTCGCTCTACCAACTAGTTGCCTCAAGAAACCAACCGCCGGTAAACTCGGTCGAGACTTTTAAGGCATTCGGATCCGGCACAACCGCACTCCTTCTCCCAGTTCCGGTCCGCTTGAAACACCTCCGGTTGATGGGAGATCATAGCCGGCCCGATGACGTTTCTATTGACCGTCTGGACACTTTGGCAGCGTGAGGTTACCCGGTTCTTTCGACAGCGGAGTCGATGGCTGGGAGCCCTCGCGACACCCGTAGGGATTTGGTTCCTTATAGGATCAGGCTTTGGGCGCTCGTTTCGATTGCCCGGTGCGACTGAGGAACTCACGTATCTCGAGTACTTCTACCCCGGGATGCTCTTACTTGTAGTCCTTTTTACGGCCATTTTCAGCGGCCTGTCCCTCATCGAGGACCGCCGGGAAGGGTTTCTGCAAGCGGTCATCGTGGCTCCGGTGGACCGGCGTGCGATTGTCCTGGGAAAGACCCTCGGTGCAGCCGGCCTGGCTTTAGCTCAAAGCCTGTTGTTGATGCTGATTGCACCAATCCTCGGCCTGCGACTTGGAGTCACGGAATGGCTTGGAGCAACCTGTCTGCTGGCACTCGTTTCCCTCGCCCTTTCCGGCCTCGGCTTCTTTACGGCGTGGCTGACCGGAACGGTGGAAGGTTTCCACTCCGTTATGAACCTTGTACTGTTTCCTCTTTGGTTGCTTTCCGGGTCGGTGTTCCCGGCAGCGGGAGCTTTCACTTGGATCCGTTGGTTGATGTGGGTCAATCCTTTGACGTACGCTCACCAAGCGCTCGGGTATTGCCTTTACGGAGGGAGCGGTGAGCCGGGGGCTTTCCTGAGCGGCGTAGTGATTACGGGCGCGTTCGCCGGGTTCTGTCTGCTGGGCGGAGCCTGGCTCGTCACCCATCGTCGATCCGCGGCGGTTGTTGGATGAGAGCGCCACGTGGTACTCCTGTTTCTTTCACCGCCGCGACGGCCGACCTGCGTCAGGCCAATCAACACTTGACGAAGAAACCGTCATCTCCGAGTCGCCGTCACGCTACCTCAATGACATCCTCGGACTCGGGCTCCGTTTCCCGCTGGTCTAATCCGCAGAGGTCGATATCGACAAAGCGAGACGTATCGATCGGTTTCTTGTAGAAATGGGGATGGGAAGCTTTCGTAGCACTGTACACGGCTTCCCAACAGTTCGGACACAGATCAAGGTGGATTAGAAAATCCAATCTATCGTCTTCTTCCAGCTGGTTCTGCAGAAAACCAACGAGAAGCTTCCGGTTGCAGTTCGTCATGGCTCTTACCGCCTCCAAAGTATTCAGACACACCCAGGCGGCTCAAAGTTTCACAAAAGCACCAGATTCTACATCGATCCGGCATCGATTCAAGTTTAGTGACGGCAAGCACTCTCCGGCGGCTTGGGCGATTCTTTCCAAAAGTTCAGCTTTTCGCTCTCAAGTTTGAGTCTGGAATGCTCCTTGCCGAACTGGACGACTCCCAACCGAAAAGGCCGAATCTCATTCAACTGAACGAGAATCTGTGCCTTATCTTCTCGGAAACCGACAACCAGCGGCGAAGGAGATTTACATCGAGAGCCAACGTGGGCCGCTACCTCCCTCGGGAGGCCGCCAGCGTACGACGCCGTACGGATCCGTCACTTCGCAAATCTTACAGTGAAGACAGTTGCCGGGTTCAAGTTCCACCTGAACGCTTCCCTCGGATCGCACGGTCACATGGAACACCCCGCCGGGGCAAAACCAACGGCAGGGATTGCCGAATTCAACCCGGCAGCGTCGACGGCAAACATCCGGATCCGATATCGAGATGTGGCTCGGCTGGTCTTCTCGATACACAATGCCGGCAAAGCCGACCGAGGTTGTCCGATCCTGCGTCAAGCCGCAGGCGGCTTCCGCCATGCCTTCCCCGCCGCTTGCGGCCGACCGCTCGTCCTTTTCCCGTCGCGCGGAAGCACGACCGGCCGTAGAATCAGGCAAAATGCAGCGGACCAAACCCCGCATCCAGCGGCCTTTCAGGGCCTCCACGCCCCGCAGAGGCTGGAACAGCGGCGATTGGTTCAGCCGATCCTCGTAGCTCTGCAGGCGCTCTTCTGAGAGATCTCCCGCCCGCCAAGCATCCAAGATGACCTCGGCGCCCAGCCGACCTGACTCCACCGCCAAGTGAATACCCTTCAAGCGCGAAGCATCCAGAAAAGCCGCACTGTCACCCAAGATCAGAAAACCTTCACCCCACGGCCGAGGCGAGGCTTTCCAGCCGCTCTCCGGCAACGCTCGAGCGCCATACTTCAACAACGTACCTCCCGTGAGTCGTCGGCGGACAAAGGGATGCTCCTTCCACCGTTGAAGTAGAGCGTGCACATCCAGCACAGGCCTTCTCGAGTCTATTTCGACTACGACTCCAAGGGAAACAAGATCGGGGGCGAGAGTGTAATAAAACGCCCCACCAAACGCCGACGCACTGAACGGGTAACCCAACGTGTGGATCACTTCTCCCGGTTCGACGGGGATGCCGGGACGCCAAAGTTCCTTCAATCCGGCTCCGTATGTTCCATAGCTCTTCCCGGTCATCAAGCCGCAGCGTTCAATTGCCTGTTGCGCCAGAGTACCGCGCACCCCCTCGGCGAGGAGAGTCACGGCGGCCCTGATTTCGGGACCCGGCTGGAAGTCGTCCCTAGGGCGGCCGTCCCGGGCCACGCCGAAGTCCCCGACCCGAACTCCAACCACGCGATCGCCGTCCCAGAGCAGCTCGGCTCCCGAAAATCCGGTGGCTATGTCCACCCCGACTTCTTCGCAACGCTCCCCCATCCATGCCGTCAAACGACCGAGCGAGGTCAAGCGACACTCCCGGTTGCGTAAGGCCTTAGGAATCCAGGGCAAGCGATAAGCGCTCCGGGAGGTCAGCAGCCACACCGACTCTCGGATAACCGGTCGCAGCAGGTCACCCCAAGCCGCTTCATCTCCCCAAGCCGCAGGAAACCTCGAAACATCGACGACTGCTCCGCTCAGCACCTGGCCGCCCAACTCGGCTCCCTTTTCCAGCACCAAAACTCTGGGAAGACCCGCCGCGGTCTCTCCGCCGAGTCGTGTTTTGAGGACGTGCGCCGCGGTCAAGCCTGCCGGACCGGCCCCTACGATTAAGACATCTACCTCAAGACGCTCCCGCTGCATTGGCTCCTTGAAAACTACGCCCCCCATCCGTACCGCCGCCCGGCCGACAGGAAATCGCCGAAACCTGCCGTCTCAGTCCGGGTTTCAAAGTATTCCCCAGGGTTTTCCCGACCCATGAGGTGCTGTTCCCCGGCCCCTCGGCGGCAAGCGGTACCAGCGGACGCTACATCACCCACCGGGCGCTGGACCGAAAATGCTTCGGCCACGCGTCTCATTCCTCGGCCGGGCTCGCCGCCAACGGCGGAATCGCCTGGTCGAAGATGCGGGTATTCCAACGCTCGAGGTACTCCCGATGTTCCGGATTATCCGGGTACGACTCGCCCGGCAGATAGGGATAGGCCGTCATCCTGTGGGACGGAAGCGGACCCAGGAAGTGGGGACCGGCCGAATTCGGATCCATATCCTTGCCGAACCCGTCAACGTAAACCAGATAGTCCCGAGTCCAGCCCGGCGGCAAGGAAGGCAGGTCGCTCACATCGAACTCCACCGCCACTTCATCACCCGACCTGGTTATGACAAACATGTCGTCGACTTCCTGCAGAAGCGGCAACACGTCGCCGTATCGGGTATAGGCTCCCACATGTACCTTCCATTCGGGCTGCACCAACTCTCCGTAAATGTAAGCGTGGGGCAGGCGCCCGTCCGGGCTGTAAGGGCGAGGAAAACCATGGTAGCGGAGCTCGGCCCCGGAGGCGGGAATCCGGAACAGCCGGTAGTCGTCCCGAGGCCGTCCCGTAGCCACCAAGATCTGATCCCAGTAGATTTTCATGTTGGTAACGATGCGTACCTCCCGGGAAGGGGACAAAAACCGACCGGACAAATCCACGGTCATCGTCTTCGGCAGCCCGGCCGGAAAGCCCATCCGCTCAAGCACCGTCACCCACCGCCCGGATGCATCCCGAACCTGAACGTAAGGCGGTATCTGTGCCAGACCCGCTTGCGAGGCGGCCAGATTGCTGGTGCTGTCGGCATAGTCAATCCAGGCGTACAGCAACAGCACCACATATTCCGGATCGACGTCACCTAGATCGAGCACCAGAGAGTGCTCCTCAGCATATCCCTTAAAAGGGAGATCTCCCGGCACCTCAGGATATCGCCGATCAACGGCGGCAACCTCTTCCAATACGTTACGACCCGCATGATCCCGGACTGCCCTGGGTAACCTCAGATCCTGAGCGGTAATCAAGCGAAAAGGATCGTAGGGTGGACCGGGAAGCAGCTTTTCGTCGGGAAACACTTCATACTCGGCGGGATGGTCGACCACCACCAACTGCACATGATCGTACAGGATCACCTCCTCCAGCTGATTATTCATGGTGATCGCCACGCGACCGTCGCGCAGCGCTACGTCGTCGCGGTTTAACTTGATGTATTCATCCGTGTCCGGATAGTTGTAGATCCCGGGCGCAACCAGCGACCCGTAGGCGCCGCCTCCGAGAAAGTCCGTCTGGAACCGGTACGTTCGGCCGTCCCAGACATACATGATTGGACAGGATGTCCCCTTTCGGTCCAACTCACTGATTTCCAAATTCTGGCGGGCGGGTTGGTCAATCTCCGACTGGAGGACTCCGTTGGGCCAAAGCAGGCGGATGACGTCGGCCTGCCGCCGTTGCCCCAGTCCGAAGTGGAAGACGGCCGGGCTCTGGGTCAAAAAGCCTTGACCCCCCATCGTCTCCCGCTTCGCCCACAAAGCACCGGCCTTCAATTCCGCCTTGACGCCATAACCCGGCTTGTTGCTGTTTGTCCCGACGGGACGGACGCCGATCCACTGGTTTTGGTTCCCACCGTCATTGCGCAAGAGCCAGGGAGCTCCACCGTTTGTAGCAAGCACGAGATCGAGATCCCCGTCACCGTCAAAATCGGCCGTGCTAACACCCCGTAGGGGGCGTCCCGACACTCTATCCAAGCCGACCGCCTTCGTCACGTCGACAAAATCGCCATCTCGGTTTTGGAACAGATAAACCTTCCCGGACTCCTCCGCACCGGAAGACTTGCCCAGTGCGACCGAAACAACCAGGAGATCCAGATCGCCGTCGTTATCGTAATCGAAGAGAAGAGGAACCAAATCGCGACCAAGAGCTTCAGTTCCCGGCACCGCCTTGGGATCGTACCGGTTGTATCCAAGGTTCCGCCAGATGGTGATCCCGCCGTCAGCGGCGCCGAAGACGAAATCCAACAGCCCGTCTCCATTCAGATCCCCGGTCGCGGCGCCGGGACCGGCCGCTCGGCCCGTCCAAGGTACCTCCTGGGCCCGGAAAGAACCGTCGCGAAGGTTGCTCAACAGTCGGTGGTCTCCGGAGAGATCCAAAAGCAGGAAATCGACATCACGGCTGTCGTCAAAGTCGGCGGTAATGATTCCCACACTCCGGAGGCCGGGCTGATCCAACCGCGCGTCCTTCGCAACATCCGTAAACGTTCTGTTTCCATTATTGCGAAACAAACGGTTCCCCGCCGCAGTCAGCACGTTGGGGGCCTCTCCTTGTACCGACGCTCCTTTGGGCCGCTCGGCAAGATTCGCGACCACCAGATCCAGATCGCCGTCGTGATCAAAATCCACGAAGGCACAGCCCATGGACCAATTGTCGTCCCCAACCCCAAGTGCTTCCGTGACATTCTCGAACGTCCCGTTTCCCTGGTTCCGATATAGGACGTTAGGCCCGTAATTGGCCAAGTAGAGATCGGGGGCTCCGTCATTATCAAAGTCACCCCAGCAGGCCTGCATCGTCTGCCCACGGCCGATCAGTCCGGCACCCTCGGTACGCTCCTCGAAGACTCCATCGCCCCGATTCCGGAACAACGCCCCTACCGCCCCTCCGGAGCCCGCGTTTGCGAAGTACAGATCCATTCGGCCGTCCAAGTCGTAGTCGACAAACGAAACGCCCGAACCGAAAGCGGGGACGACCTCTTGCTCCAAAGCTTGGGTGGAATCGAAGTGTCGGTTCAGCCGCCCTGATCCCTGGTGGCGAAACGTCAAACCCGAAACGGCCGCCACGTCCTCGAATCGAACCGACACGGCAGGCGCTGCGGCCGGAGGCGATCCGGGCAGGTATTCGGCCGGAATCCGCTGAATGGCGATCGCATATTTGCCCTGCTCGAGGTATTGAAGACCGACCGTAGTACTCCCGAACAGATTCTGCAGCCGCCGAAACTCCTCCATTTCCCGTCGTCCGGCCTCCCGATCACCGCCTCGACCGAGAGCCGTCGCCAAATTGTAATGAGCTGAAGCGTTGTAGGGTTCCAGGGAAATCACCCGACGAAAGTAATCCGCCGCCTGGGCGTAATCTCGTAACCGCATGTAAAGCTGGCCAAGGTAGTATGCGGTGGATGCATCGTTAGGATCCGCCCGGTAGACCTTCTCAAAAGCCTTGACGGCTTGGTCGATCTCGTCTTGATTTCGGTAGATCAAACCCAGCACGTAGTGGGCATGCGGCTCGTCCGGCTCCCGCTTGAGAGCCTCCTGAAAGGCCTCGATCGCCTCGTTGTAACGCTGATCGTAGAAGTACGCGATGCCGAGATTGACCCAGCCG